>Ga0116227_10004588_pt1 | contig 29876 bp, 22 predicted proteins | sample S1TSphgellanicum_FD_89693 | JGI IMG/M metagenome (GOLD analysis project Ga0116227, IMG submission 89693) | Host-associated microbial communities from peat moss isolated from Minnesota, USA - S1T2_Fb - Sphagnum magellanicum MG | ecosystem: Host-associated > Plants > Peat moss > Unclassified... | reverse complement strand
TTTACAGAAAACCATTATTGTGAGTTGTAAATGAGATTGCTTCATTTTGGAGCATGCCCAAAGGCAGCAATAAAATACACTACATTTTGGATGAAGATTTACAGAAAACCGTTATTGTGAGTTGTAAATGAGATTGCTTCATTTTGGAGCATGCCCAAAGGCAGCAATAAAATACATTACATTTTGGATGAAGATTTACAGAAAACCGTTATTGTGAGTTGTAAATGAGATTGCTTCATTTGGAGCATGCCCAAAGGCAGCAATAAAATGCATTACATTTTGGATGAAGATTTACAGTAAACCATTATTGTGAGTTGTAAATGAGATTGCTTCATTTTGGAGCATGCCCAAAGGCAGCAATAAAATACACTACATTTTGGATGAAGATTTACAGAAAAGCACTCTGAAACTACTGGGGCTTGTAATTCACTGACTATAATGATTGACCCAAGTGTTGAGCCTTAAATAATCAATCACTTTGTACAATCCATTTTTCCAAGGTGTATCCCAGTGTTGGGCGGGTATCACATTTTTATGATGCCAGCCAGATCTGGGTTTTCATAAAACAATTTATAGAAGGGTTCATGTTTCACTCTTTTTTTCCCTAAAATTTATATGTCGGGCAAGGGTATCAAATTTTTTAACCGGTTCTCAATATGCCGGTTCTCGAAATTTTGAGAACAGCCAGTTTTCCTTTGCCGGTTCTCACAAACCGGGTATTACTTATTAATTGGTTTTTTTTAATTCCAGAAAATTCAAATTGAATTTTTTAAAATTTTCATTTATTATTTTTTTAATTAGTGAAAAATGACAAACATTGTTGCAAACAATGTTTTAACACTAAATAATATTTTATTTATTGAAGTTTTACACTTCAACAACTTCATCCTTTTCAAATTCACCTTCAAACTCTTCTAACTCCTCTTTTAAACCTACATTCTTTTCAAGGAATTCCACTAAATTAGATGAAGACTTATAATCTATTCTAAGATCATTAGGCTAGTTTTTGTTGACAAATATCAACTTCTTTAAATTTTCAATTTATAAACAACATCTCCTAAGGTTGGTAAGTATTCCGGCCAAAGAAAGAAATTTCTCTTTCAATTTGAGATCCAACAACACCAAAAATTTGTTGGGCTAAAAATCCAACTATAGGGAACGTTGCTTCATGTTTCTACCACCATTGAAGAGGACATTTGATGTTCTTAACATTCAATTGATATCTCCTGAAAACCAATAACTTTTTCACAAGCTCTTCCACTAGTTCACTTGTGCTTGCAATTTGCTCAAAAATATCCAAACTACAATCCTACTCAAAAATATATCGGTCAAAACAATTTGTATTTAACTTTACTAAAGGATGCAAATGTTCATGGCATTTCACCAACATAGGATACAAGGATTTTCTATCATATTCCTCAACAAGAACAACACCTTGCTCCTTTCCAACAAATGAGGATATTATACCAAGACTCTTAAACCTAAGGTCTAAAATTAAAGAAATCATATTATGAGCTTTCTTATTTTCATATTTTTTCAAAAATGAAAGGAAAGAATCTAACACATTGATTACCTCCCTTCTAATGTTGGAGGCCAACAAAAATAACTCATCAAAAATAATGGAATCATCTTCCATTAGGCTCTCAAATGAAGGAATAATTTTGTTTTCCTCTTTTAGTTTCAAACTCATGGAAATAGTAGAGTGTAAAGCATTAATAAGGAGCTAATGTCCACAAGACCGGTTAAGACCACAAGTAGAAACAATTGGAGAAAGACAATACAATACAACATGATAAATGTGCCTAGTTAGAGGTGGAGGCACTCAACCAATGACTTTCACAATAGTTTATTTGTTATAACAAAACACAATGGCAAAATGAAATTGTAAGGCCTTTCGAAACATAATGACCTTACTAGCAAACTTGCAACACAACCGATAATTAAAAATATTAATTATTTTGTATAATTCAAAACTTCAAAAATTGTAAATTGTTGAAATAATAATGAAACAAAGAAAACTATCTAGTTTTCATTGGATTGTTCAATTTTATGGGGTGAATGTCAATTTCAACACAAGCCTTGTTCCATTCATGCCTTCCCTTTGTAGACTTTTTAGGCCAAGTGATGCACTTTTGTAGATATGTTTGAGCAAATTTCATAGAAACATATTTCAAAACCTTACACACCTTTTGCTCTACAGTGCCATATTGACATGCTTTTGAAAAAGCATGCCCAAAGCAAGTGCCCTGAAAGCTTTCTTCTAAACCAAAAGATTCACAATTTACAACAACTTTCAATGCAGTAGTCATTACATTGATATTTGACCCCTCATCTTTGACATAAGTAATGATATTTTTCCTTAAACCATATTTGTCCAATAACTCTGTTGAACTTCTAACCAATGCTTGATTAATAGTCTTTGTCACTTCAAACAAACCAATAGTTATATGTTTTGATTGTTAATCATTGTTCAAAAATTTGATCACTAATGCAAAAACATCATAAGCTCCATTAGACATCCAAATATCAAAGTTAACTATTGCATAAAAAAAATATGCCAATGCAAGAACATATTGTTGACTTGTCTTCTCAACTAACCTTGGTAATATTTCTTGTGAAAACTACTTTCTAGAAAGGAAATTTAATTTTGGACACAAACGTAAATTAAACATTTCAACCACATGTTTTCCATAAACTGAATTGGTAAATTGTTCTTAACAATCAAAAGGCCCAAGTCTTCTATAAAAAAATTATATGGCACGTCTTTTTTTTTTTAAAAATCTTTGATGGAAACAAATTTAGAAACTGACCCACTAGACACAATCGTTATTTTTTTTTGTTGGTTGTCTTTCTTCTCTTCCTTTTAGCAAAAAAATTATTTCTTCTTCAAATATTTTTGCAATAATAATGTGTTTTACATCCACATGTTTGTTTTAAGAAGTTATTCCATTTTTCTTATAATAAAAAATTAGTCTTTTCCTTGTTTGAATCCACAAATTTATTCTTATTACAAGTTTTTGATAACAAAGGATACGATGCACGATTTGTATATTCTCAAGATCAATTTTTGTATTATCATTGACACAATAAAAACTTTAACACAAATATAATCTTCCATGTGGTTGCCAAATTTTTCTTTGTGCATGCAATTTTTTTTTTTAATTCATTTTTTTTTCCTCTCATTTTCTGGATTCTTATTTGTTTCTGTTTGCACACTTACATTTTTTTCCATAATTTCATCATTCATACAAATTCAATTATCTCATTATTTTCAATTACAACATTTTCATCTACAGAGGACTGTTCCATTGGCAATTTTCACAAGAATATTTCCAATGTTAAATAAGGCACAAGATTAATAGATAATTCCAATTTTTTTCATAAAAAAAAAGAAAGAAAAAATCAAATATTCACAAAGGTTTAGAGTTTAGAAAAAACATTTACAAACAATGGGGTTGAAAGTTAGGAAATAAAATAAAATAATTCACTTTTCTCTCATTAAGATTACAAAAATGTATAATGATAACTGTTTTTAGAAAAAAAAATTGGGTTTATGGATATCTAGCACATTAACAAACCAAAAATAAATAAAATTATATACAAACATATTACAAGAATCAAAAAAATAAAAACTACTTAACAAAAGAAACTAAGCACAAAGGGTCAAAACATGTAACTAGGAGCCAAAAAGGGAGTTGAATGTTAAACATAATTAATCAAAATCAAACATTTATTTTCTTATTACCATTTAAAACCATAGTAATCATGGCAAGTTAATCTTTTTTCCCTCATATGAATGTCAAAAAACTTAAAGTAAAAATTCATTTGATCCAATTTTAAGTTTTGGTTTTAATTTACGACATTTGAAAATGTACACCTATTGCATCAAATGGAGTCAATTTTGCAATGGATTATCAAAAGGACTCATATAATAAAATAATTTTCATTGAAAAAATATAGATGATAAGAGCATATTAACCACATTCAAAAAGCATTCATACTTTTAAAAATGTGGAATTTAAAACTTTAAATTTTTTTTAAATGTTTCAAAATTGCATTTGAATTTTAAAGTTTCAAAAGTCCTTTACCACATATAAATGGGTTATAATGTACATGATGTATGAATAAAAGTTATAGCTTAGAGTATAATAAAACTAAAGAATGTTAAATTTTATTTTTGGTGATGATTTAAAATTTTGATCATTTTTCAAAATGAAACATTGAATCTATAAGGAATCTACACACTTTCTAAAAATTCATATTTATTCAATAACCAAAAAAATGTGATGTATTGGGGAAAATTTTAATATTGTATACCAAAAAATTCATTCAAAAATTCATTTGCATGTAAAAGTTTTTTTGAAGAAAAAGGATGTGCAATCCTTTTCCAAAGTAATCCCTTTGGCCCCTAGTTACAAGTTTTGACCCCAAAAGAAAAATAAATTATTAACCTTCTCTAGTGGTTGTTGGAAAGCTTGCTTCTCCAAGCTCCAAGCTCCTCCTTATAAAAAAGGAAGGAGAAGGGAAATACCAACCAACAAAGGCAACAAGGCACTAATACAACAAGGCAATGAGGCAATAAAGGAGGGGGTGGGGGGGGTTTAGAAGGTACTTCGATGCAGCAAGGCAAGGCAATGAAGCGGCAAGCAATGGTAGCGCGATGAAACATGAAGCAATGAGGTGGGGCAACGAGGCAACGTGATGAGGCAGCAAGGGAGCAACAAAACAATTATGAAGCAGAATGCAAGGCAACGACGAAGCAACAAGGTTGCACATAGGCAACAACAAGGCAACGACAAAAATAATGATGAAGCAATGACGAAACAACACACAAACAATGATGAGGCAACATGTAACAAGATGAGGCGACAAGGTAGTAGTTTGAAACAACACAAGGCATAACAAGATAGGGAGGTAGCAACAAGACAAGAGACAAGAAGAAAAGGAAAGAAGTAGAAGGGGCGAAAAAAATGAGAATGAAGAAAGAAGATGAAAAAAAAAAAAAAAAAAAAAGGAAAAAAGAAAAAGGAAGAAGGAAAAGGGGTAAAAAAAATAAGAAAGAAAGAAGGTGAGTAAAAAAAAAAAAAGTAAAAAGGGAAAAAATTTAACTTTATGATCCAAATCCAAAATCTAAAGAACACAAAAACACAAAACAATAGAAAACACAACACACACAACCTTTGTGAACACAAGTGAAAAAAAATGCAAAAGGAAGAGCCAATGTACAAAAGTGCATTTTAAAAAAAATATTTAGGGTTTTCTGGAAGTGGTCATTAAAATGTAGTGCCTTCGCCTAACCCTAATTTTTTCACATATGATTCTCATGAGGCCTTTACCCAGGTTAAGGGTCAAACCTTAACCAAGTCTCACTATTTTTATTTATTTATAATTTAACCAGTTATCACCATTCGATTCTCACACAAATGAGAACCAATGAATTGGTTTTTACGAAAGGTATCACTCAATGTGATACCCTAAAGGGTTCAAACTCTAATGCTTAATTGATGCCTGACGAGATTTGTGATACCCACCCAACACTAGTTTGCATCTAATTTTAAACTATCAAATTATTTATATGAAACAATATCATGGGCATCCTAGGCGATTTCAATTACATTCATTGGCACACAATAATGGGTGCATCTATGGGCACATTTGATGTAACATTGTAACATTGCCAAGGTAAAATGGAGCAACAACTATACCATTTTTTTCCCTTCTATCAATCTGAGCTATGTGTTGTTGCACACTACCTGTGACAATCAACTATTTTATTTTATTTTGATGTTTTCATATGGTTTTCAATAATTCATCATTATTTATGTCAATGTCAAATTTAATTTAAATTAATACACATTTCATGGACATCAAAAGACAAATGTTAATTTGTTTTTTCATATCCATGTTGGTGGATAGGGAAAAAGAGTGAGGTAGTTATATAATGGAGGTAGTTATTAGGAAAGGTGGGAGATAATAATTAAGAAAGTTAATAAGAAAAGGAAGTAATTATTAAGAATAAAATAAAATAGTTAGGCTTGAAAATGAGATACTTATTTTTTAAATTGTCTTTCGATTGGTCCATGGATGACCATACCAAGGATTACAAAAACTCTCCCATACACCAATTCCGATTATTGGAATTATTTTACTTGGGCTGCACAATGATATGGACTAGAAGTGATGATTTTCCTTCTTATTATGTTCCCATGTGATTATCAATAATTCATCATTATTTATGTCAATTTCAAATATAATTCCAATTAACATAAATATCATGGACATGAAAAGGCACATGTTACTTTACCTTTTCATATTTCATGTTGGTGGGTAAGAAAAGGGGTGAAATAGTTATAAAGATAAGAAATAATTATTAAGAAAGGAATGAGATAATTATAAGGATAAGGGGTAGTTAGGCTTGAAAATGAAATAATTATACTCAAAAATATTTTTGAAATTGTCTAGGGATGACCATAAAAAAGATTATGCAAAATCAATACAAAGCCTATGAAAGATTATAAAAAATCACTCATATACCTTTTCCTCAAAATTCTTGTCACTAGAATGAAGCAAACATCATGAACATCCTAAAAATCTTCAATTACATTCATTGGCACACATTAGTGGGTGCATTAAGGGGCACATTTGATGTAACACTGTAACATTGTCAAAGTAAAATGGAACAACCCATACACAATTGTTTTTCCTCTATCAATTATGTGATTGGCACATTTGATCATCCATAAGAAGATTTAGTCAAATTTGGTTATAAATTCCACTAACGTTGATTCATCAAACTTAGTTTAGGTAGGGCAACTTTAGATTTCATAAGTCATAGTTGTCACTTGAACAATTCCAAATTCAAATTTGTTTAACCGATTCTGAAATAAGGAGGCATGACAATGCATCTTTTAGATATATGGTTTTTTTGAAGTTTTTTTTTTCAACATTGTATTCATGAACAGATTTTCAATACCTTGTTCACCAATTTGCATCTCATTTTTTTCAATCAAATTCAAAATCAATTGAATTAAATCTCAATCCAATTATTGAATTCAAATAGAATTCAATGTATTTGAATAAAATTCAATCAAATCTAAATTGAATTGAATTTCAATTAAAGCCAAATTTGATTCAATTTAAGTTGTATGCAGCATCATTCAATATTTTAATTCAAATGGAACTTCATTTCCACAAAATCAATTTGTTTCTTCTCACCAATTAATCAATTGATTTGTCTCTAGTAATACATAGCAAAGTGGAGCAAGTGAGAGATGAAAGTAAGAAAGTTGAAGCATCAAGGAACCTCCGGTTATAACTTTTCAAGAAAAAATCAAAATAAAAGAACCTCCGGTTACAATTTTTCAAGAAAAAAATCAAAATCAAAGAACCTCCGGTTATAATGTTTGAGGAAAACCCAAAATCAAAGAACCTCTGGTTTCAGTTTTGTTCAGTTTCTCAAAACCAAAGAGCCTTCCAGTTCCAGTTCTTTCAGAACCCCTCAAAGAACAAGCAGTTTTCATGGAATAACTGACAAAGAACAAGCCAAAAAAAAATTTGTTAAAAGGTTGTTTGATCGCTTCTTAGATTTTGCAACAACTGCAGTTATCGATCAGAATCAGCTCTTATATTCTCTTAGAAACACAATCTCATACTGGAATGAGTTCCTTGTTTTTAGAAAACCATGGTTATATGTCTTAAACAACTACCATGAGAAGCATCTGTCATTTGGTGCCACTTCTAATACCCATCCAACACTGCCAAGAACCACCAAAGGCTACGGGGTTCAGTTTTCAATACCCTGCCCCCAAACCTGGCCAGACACCCCAAGTCATTTCTCACTATTTGGCCAATACCGGTCATGACTTCTGTTGTGCTACTTTTTCCATTTGGGGTCCTGATGTCTAGTACTACAACTTAGGCAGCTTTTCTGATGCCAAACTGCCTGCTGCATTCTAACCTTTTGAGCTCCAACCATAAGAAGTTAAGCAGAGTGACACCTCCACCCAACACAAGCAAACAACCCATGTGCCAACACAATTGGTCACTAGGAAACCCGAAGAACAATTAGCACCAAGATTGCCACAGCACCCCATAAGAACCAATAAGATTTCAAACAAATTTGCCTGCTCTCAAACGTATACAGAATGAGCAAAAAAAGAACTGAGCTAAGTACAAAGGCACAGAGGATTTGCTCCAGAATTGAATCACAGTTATTTCTGTGCTTACAGTTTCATTCAAAGTCAAGCAGGACTGTGGTATGACTAGTTATTAACAGTTCAAGTTAACCATCTACAACTCACCTTTCAGATCCACCTTAGGTTATTGTTGCAGTTCCCAAATGTGAGAAGTTGCTCAGCTAGCCTTCCAATCTGGCCCCATATCATGATGGAAGTTGCAGCTTCCCCTGAACCTTTCCATCCTCCATTTTTGCATGACCCACAGACATTGCAGACTACCATCCATGCCAGTTTCTAACCATGTCGCAGGCAATCAATAACTAGTTCATACAACTACCTCCCACTTTCCATAAGAAACCTGGGAGATGGGTAATAGACACTGGCTTCCTTATAATCCTATCCCGTACAATAGAAGAATCGCAATTGCAGTGAATGATCGTACTGTTTCCAGCTTGGAAAAGTCACCAGAGTGTATGCGTTTTTGTTGTAAACCATCCACCAGCCAAGCACAGCAGGAAACTCAACTTGTGCATGACCAGTTAAGGCTTCAGTGAGAAAGCCAAGCCAATTTTTGCATGCTTGTCTAGGGCCTTTGTATCCACCTCGCCAGAAATTGTAAGCAGTGATTTTGGCCTCCATTCATGCTGCAGAAGTGCTGCCAACTTTCCGTGATTGTTCATTCTTGTCTTCAGCATGGTTATGGTATCCAATTCATACAAACCACCCACTGTGAAGGTGTTCTCATTCTTTGAAATCTTGTGTGCAATCTCCGCAGCAACAGTAGTCTTTGTCGTGGGACTTACTGTATGCAAGTAGGAGGCCTTCAGCAAGTCCCCCTTGTCAGCTCTAGAAAGCCAACCCAAATCAATTGAATCAGCTTCCAAGTGTATCTGAACAGACTGATTTGTAATGAATTGTGAATTGGGTGGAACCTGAAGTGCAATAGAAAACAGCTGGCTAAAATAGACTCTTCAGGACATGAGTTATGCAAACCCTACACAATGAGGGATGCACTAAAGTCTGGCTTTGTGAAGCCAACACCAGCATTGTACTTGGTGAGACAACCCAATGCTGTATCAAAAGCCATTTCTCCACCAAAAGCAAAGCCATCACTGCCAATGCATCCAGTGGCCTCCACAATAGGTGTTGATGTCAGCCCAATGCCTCCTGTTACACTCCCATACTCATGGCAGTATTGAAGCTCAATCTGCATTGGACAAATTGATTCTCAGACCTATATCGAGATTCAAGCTCCATTTGCATCTCCAATGGTACAAATGCATACATCTATGAGATTGCAGAGAAACTCCCCAACAACACTTTCAAGATAACACAATGATGAGTGGGGTAAAAACCCTATGAGAGTCACTCACAAAGTGCAAGACCATCACCCTCATCATGAATAGCAGTAACAAGCTGCCATGATTCCCCACTTACTTCATCAGCTCCTGACAGCAGGTCTAGGTAAGTATATAATAATCCACCCACAATTTCAGGCAAGACTGTTATACAAACATCTGTGTCCTGAGTTTCTGTCACATTTCCGGAAGAAACCTCAAGACTCAGTCATGACATTGGCTACAACTCAAGAAACAACGCTAATAAAAAAAAAGGCAATGGAATAAACACTACCAAACATAGGCCCAAACACAGAATGATGGCAGCTAGACCAAATACAGTGAATTCACTCATATGAACAACACCCCGTTAATTAGTTTTTCAAAATCCCTGGGAATTGCCAACGCGTTCAATAGGGCAACATTGTCACTTCACACAGAAAAAAGATCTCCTTACTGTGTTAAAAATCACGTCATCTGAAACAATCTTCTATGTTTTCCTCTATTGAAGAACTGCTTCAGTTTCTGAGAACCCATATAGAGATTTGAGATTTTCTTGCAAGTCTTGCAGAAATGAATAACTGGGAGACTTAACAACAAGAAGGCTTTCAATAACACTGATGCATGATCAGTCCTGTGTTAATAATACTCAATCACCAAACTAATCAAATAACAGATGGAGTACTGACACACCTTGCCGGAGTGGTGATCTGGGATGGTGAAACTGAAAACAGCTTTTGCTCCAGGTGCACAATCATCAACCACGACAGTTGCAAATATCTGCCAATGGGCAAATGTTTTGTCCTTCAACCTCCCAAAGCTACAAGAGTGTAGAAGAGGATGCAGATCAAATTTCTAGGATTCACAACTGCAGGTACAGCCTCTGAGAAAACTAAAAAATAGTACTCAACAACAAAGCCGCTTTGAACAGGTGTATTCTGGAATCTACAAGATTCTGGAACCACCACTTTGATAATGACAAAAGCAATTGCCTACAGAAAATACTTACATTAAATTCTTTGCCAACTTTGATGTCCGTTGTGATGTTCTTTCTTTTGAGCCTACAGGAGAATCTTACATTTGATTGTGTGTCAACTTTCAGCTCTGTTGTGATATTCTTGTTTTTGAATGATGTGGTCACATCTCCAAAGAAGGCATCCCTATGCTTTGCACCACGAGTAGTAAAGGTCTACATGACACAAATACAAAAACATGTCAGAACTCCACCAAAAGGAACTGCAAAGAGTGCAGACAAAGATCTTCCAAAATGCTCTAGAGCAGGGTTATAATAGAGCAGTTTTAACTCTTAGGTCTCCTGGAAGACTGGTTTGCCTACCAATCCAGACTCGGTGGTCGTTGAAACTATAAACTTCTGGTCATACGTGTAATCCTTTGTAAGAAGATCTGCAAGAAGAAGACCAAACCTCCAGCCAGCCACAGAAGGTCATTGAGCACATGCCAAACTCTCACATCCTTGACTGACTACTCAAGGACCAACTATTCAGGTTTGCAGTTTCCATACATGGAACAGAAGAATATTGTGTACAGCCTACACAAAGCATTGCCAACTTGTCCATGTTATCGTTCCAAAACAATGCCCTAGAAGCCACCTATGTTAACCCTGTGATTGATCTTTGCCATGGTCAGGAACAGTTCTGACATCCAGAGATCCTTTCACAGCAACACAGATCCGCAACATTTTCAGCACCAATCCCCTCACATCAGTAACCTGGTGTGTTACACACAACTAGGATCCATAGTTTGTGTTCCTAGTACATACAAAATTGGAGAATTGATTTCACTGTATTTATCTTCATCGCCCAATGTGAAATCCCCCTATGAAACCAGTGCATTATCTTCATCTGCTAAAGTGCCCTCCTCTTCTCTGAAACTGGTATCTACATCTGTTGCCAATGAAACCAATATCTCAACGCTATTGGCAACAGAATACGTCAAAATCTGGTCCTTTTGGACGCGAAAACTTCTCTTGGTTTAAGGTCTCCAGCAGATAGCACACTCCTGCATTGTTGCTTACAAACTTCTAATCTCAGCGTCTGACATATTTGCCATCCATACGGAATTTTTCGTTCTTTTTTTTCCTTAATTCACTTTTCTTGCTCTCAGTACTCAAAGAAAGATATATGTGCATGGCCCCGAGACTCTTTCTCTTCACTTCTTGATTTCATATTTTTATCAAAAGGAAAAGAGGCAGAGAGAACAAGAGCGTACCGTCTGTGTGGAGAAAGAAAACGGCAATCGATCGCAACATAAAAAAACCGAGAGAGCAGACACAAAACATACACAATGCGAGAGAGAGAGTTCCGCCATCCCAAAGAGAACAAGAAAACGCAAAACGCACTCTTATGTTGTGTGTGTGTGTGTGTGTGTGTGTGAGAGAGAGAGAGAGAGAGAGAGATTCGACATAAGCACAAAAGGGAATGGAGAATAGAGAGCCATACCTTTCGTCTTCCTGCCGATATCGGAGTAATAGCCCAGTCCCTTGCCTACCTTGCCCATAACGACAACGCTCTTCTGTAACTCCCTCGTCCCGAATGAAAAGAAGGGAACAAACGAATTTAAAACAAGACGATGAAGGGGGGGCGGAGGGGGAGATGCAAACCAAAAAATAAATAAAGAAAACAACAACAAATGACAAATAACAACACAAAGAAAATTGTATCGAGAGGCTTGCAAACCTTTGAAGAAAAACGGAGGGAGTATCGCGCGCGCGCGCGCGCACGCATAAGAAGAGCAAAATTCTCTTGTAGTAGCACAACGATGATCGAGAATTAGGGTTTGAGTAGCTTTGTGAAAATTTTAAAAACTCGTTTTTTTAATTTATTAAAATAATTAGAATTAATATATTAAAAATTAATATATATATATATATATATATATATATTATTTTATTTTATTTTTAAAAAAAAAAGGTTCTGCCCATTTTGGACACACTTTGTTATTAAAGAAAATAATTTGTTTGTGGCATGTGAAGAAAACATGGCAAAAACAAGCATGTACCCTATTACCTTTTCAGTTTCTAATAGTAAGTTATCACGAAATTTTTAAAAATTCATGTTTGGCATAAATTAAATTATTTTCAAATTTGCTGAATATTTTTGATATTAATAATAAATTATGACGAAAATTTTAAAAACTCATGCAGCCAACGAAGTTTGATCCCTAAACCTCTCCCCATCTAAGCATTCAACAATAAGTTACTAACCACAAAACCGCTAAACTTTTCTTCTACTGCTTTTTTCTTATAATAAATTCAATACCAAGTGTAGAAATTTTCAGAATTCATGACCAATATGAAAAGCATGATTACCACATCATCAACATAAAAGATGTTGAATGGGGCGCACTCCCAAAAGGTTCAAACTATCACAACACACTCTTCAACCCAAAGACAAAATAAGCAATTTTTTCATTAATTCATTAAAGTTGTAGGATCTTGTTGGGTGGGGGGGAAAGAGGAAATTGTAATCAAGTGTCATTTGTTAACAAATATGTAGATGTAACATTTTACTTTTACATTTCTTTGAAAGACTCAAAATCCATCAAATATGAAATATAAAATATCAAAATGGAGTCAATATTGGAGGAAAAAATGTATTGATTTAACTTGGCATGACAACTGAGAAGTTGTTTTCAAATTGTTTTTTTGCTAAAAACACAACCCACAACAATAACATCAAGATTGTTTGAATTGGCATAGAAAAAACATAAAACCATCATAAAAAATGACAATTCAAAAAAATTTAACATAGTTGAATTTTTGGACAAGAATAACAAATTAAGTGATGAAAATAAAATAAATTCAGGAGATATAATTTCCATCAAATGTTACATTATATATTGGAAGCACTTCCCTTCCAAATGACACAAATTAGCTTTAGAATTAACAACAATTATATTAGTAGATCAAATAACCTTAATAAAAAATAGATACAATACTTATAAACTTATCGTACGAACATATTGTCTTTAAACCTTCAACCTTGAACTTTCTTTTAAATCAGATAAAAAGACATGTTTATTTATAAAAACTCATTTATTAATGTGAATATCTTTTTTTTAATGTTCAAATCACCATTACATATCATACGTCATTATATTGTTTCAGTGCATATAAATAAATCAGTTTTTTAATTAATTATAATATAATCATAAATTATATAATTTTATTGTGAACATTTACATTTTATAATTTCAAAATAATTCAAAGTTTTTACATCCACATATCAAATGTCAAATATCAAACATCATAAATCAATATAATAACTTTATCAATTTTGAGTTTCATTACAAGTATAATTCCAACTAATTATTCATAATGACAATTCAAAGTACAATAGGAGAAAAACTTAAGAAAAAAGATAAATTTTTTTAAAAAAAAGATAAAAAAAATTCCCAATGGCAAGACCAAAGGAAAAACAGTTCAAAAAAACTAAAAGACCAACATGAGAAACTAAAAATAAATTAATGCCAAAAGACAAAATATTTATTCAAATAATTGCAAAATACATCAATCATATTTTTTCCACCACAAATCAACATACATAATAACATGTCTTGTTTAAAACAATTCAACAATTTCATAAAGAAATCCAACTTTGAATTTGGCCATTGTTGCATTTGCAATGAAAAGAAAATTATACATGAACTAATAATATGTGATATTTCAAATCTTAATTTTGAATTAAACCATATAAAAATTTGCTCAAGATGAATCCAAAATTTCATTTCGAATATGATATCAAATTCATCCCAAAATAATTATTGAATGACACCAAGCACATGTGTCCAAAATTGGAAAGACTCTTGCTATCAAATCAAGGTATTTCAACTACTAAACATCAATTTTCAACATGTAAAACCTATTATGTTTCCTTGAAAAGTAATAAAATCCCAAAACTTGCATTAGCCAATGGTTCAAACCCAAAATATTACCAAAATTGACGATGGTAAAAAAAACCTTAATAACACACTAACGTTATTATCATACCATGTTGGCCAAATTGAGATATACCAATAAAGGGATCACAACTAGTCAACATGCACTTAGAGGAAATGTTATAAGTTTTGCACAAGATCCTAAAAGTGTGATAAAACTTCTATACACATTTACATTGTCATTATAATCATTATTTGATACTATTGTAGTACATTTTGTTGGAAGTTCACATTCGTTTATATAATTAGTTAAAAGTTGCAAATTATTATATGTACATAAATCTATTGTAACCATATGGCTCGCATGGTTAAAAATGAATCATATAAGATACAAAAATACAACTATGAATATGGAATTTTAAACACATTGCCTAAAAATGATATACCAATAATGAGATTAATGTTTCAATTGACAAATATTGAACTTGCAAATGCCAAAATTGTACAAATATCACAAACCTACATTAATAAAAAAATGTATAATGAAATTGAACATGTCATAGAAACATTAGGTTTAATCAAATTTGATGGCATCGACATAAATCAACATGAACAAATGACTAATGCATTCCAAAATTTACATCATAATCAATATTTATTTTATAATCATCACACCACAATGATAAATGAATACAACGATATATATTTAATAGCATGTACATTTCCCACCTTATTTCCTTTCGAAATTGGTGTCCCCGAAATAAATAACAGACCCATCAAATTATCATTACAAATTCATGTAAAACATTTAATGAATTTGAGTGAAACTTGTTATCAATTTTCAAAACATCATTTTTTTCATTTTTTTGTATTTAACATAATAGACAAACATGTCTTAGAGGTCAATTAATAGTATCAAAATCATCAAACATGAATGAAAGAAAATTCTTCAATTAAATACACACTACATATTTTTATGACATTATTACTAACCAATAAAACATAAATTCCAAAATATGTATATGTATTTTATTACAAAATTAAAAAAATTCTAATAAATATGTCATGACTTCTGAAAATAGTCATGCAACATAAAGAAACCAACTTTTCAATATGATAAATTTTATGGGAACACCAAGTTTATTTTGACTTGAAATCCCACATTTGTTTGTCATCCTTTGTTAGTAGTTTTAAGTGGACAAAACATAAATCTTGATTTATTATAAGAAAAAAATATGTTAACCAAAAATGAACAATGCAAATATGCAACAATAAATCCAAATGTTCAAGTTATATTTGTACACTCTATTGTCAATGTTGTCTTCAAATATATGTCACAAGTAAAAAACACAAAGGATTTATCTAACAACAATTTTGGTATTTTCAATCCCATAAAAGTTCATTGTGGATGTTATGAAATTGCAAAAAATGGCAATTTACACATCCATGCATTATTATGGTTTAATGATTCTCTAGGTCCCAACACTGGAAACAATTGCATGATGACAAGATTTTTTAACAAGATATAATTAATTATTTAAATGATATAATTACATGAGACATTAATCAATATAAATCATGTCCAATAACGACATATACAAATTGCATTGATGACAATCTTGATAACATACATCTTTGCATCACAAGGCCACTAGATCCTAAAGAAATAACCTTTTAAAAACTATTCCAAAATGACATTCATAAATTAATGAATATATGTAATTGACATGTATGTAATCCAACATGCTACAAAACAAATGTTGATATGTCAAAAAAAACTATGCAAGTATGGATTCCTTCAACCTTTAGTCAATGAAACTCATTTTAACATTAAAACAAGACTTTTACACATAAAAAGAACTAATAAATGGTTAAATGTTGCAAATCCATGGATATTATTGCCTTTAAGATGTAATCATGATTTCAAATTTATAATAACTTCTAATAAAAATAGTAAATCATTGATTTATTTCATCACAAAAACATCTATTTACACTTCACATATGTATTTTCTTTTGCAAATTATAGTATAAAAAATTAAAAAAAGAAAAAGAAAAACCTAAGTAGTAATTACAATTCAATCAACAAAAGTCGACCTCTCTTCATATGTTGTTTAAATATAATAGGAGGTCAATAAAAAATATTAACCACTAGATCAATTAGTTACTTAATAAATTTATCGGATCACATAACCAATCATGATTTCATTTACATACCTTTATATAATTTGTTAGCATGTGTGAATAAACAAGAAAAGAGTCAAAATGTTCAAAATTAAAATGATACTGATGTCAATCATGAAAATTTCATAATTGATAAAAACTCATCAAATCAACAATATATCATACACAATTTTTAAATCGATTATCAACATAAACATACTCATTTTAATTTTCTATGTCCATATGAATTTTATAGTAAGATAAATAAAATCAACATCCATTATCATAGATTTAATAATGAACACCTTCAATACAACACCCATAGCCTTTATGAATTCAAAGTACCAAAAATTCTAGTTTTACAAAGTTACACAATACCTTCACAAAAAAATAACCCTGAAAAGTACGCCCGAACAATTTGTATTTTATTTTCATCATGGCATACAACTTTTGACACCAAATCAGATCTCATTATATCTTGGGAAATGCCATTAAATAATGTGCACCCAAAACATTTACTGATTTGCAAAAGATAATAATTAAAATTATCAGCATTTTACATGAATGTAAAGAATCAAAAGATTCAAATAGATTATTGAGAGTAAAATAAACACAACTTGAATTTTATAAAGAAAACATAAAAGAAAAATCAACAATGATCCACTTTATGAAAATGATATTGAAAATGAACTCCAACAAAACATCCATGGCATTAAAGAACAAAACAACAATATATAAACAGAATTAAATTCTAAACAAATAGAAATTGGATATTTGTTATGTAACACAAGTATTAAAACATATGTAATTGAAATAAAAAACATCTAGAAACAATAAAAATAAAGACACAAAATGAGAATATCAATAATCACAACATAAATTTCATTATCAAACCTCAAATTTTGATCAAACAATGGAATCAAGATTTAAAACTTCCACGAATATCAAACCTTGATGAATCAACATTGGAAATTTCACATCCATATTCAAACACAACCTATATAATTTAGGATACAAAACATGAGCTACACCACTTACCATTTAATGACATACAATCATATGATATTGAAAACGAAAATAAAAACATAACATTCATTGATGAAACAAATATTTATTGACCGTTACATATTATAAAATCACATAAAGGAAAAATATAAGTTAAATAATTTACAAACCATTTCATTTTGAAAATTTCACTGCAACTACAACAAATAATAAAATTATTATAATATGTAAAAAGAGCTATAGGTACTGTAAAACAAAGATAATCAAAGTTATCCAAGATTATTTTGCGAAAATGGGAAAACAACAAAAAATTAGAGTTGCAACATACATTGCAAATGCAACCTTATTAATAAATGGAACAACAATACATTCTTTATTGGGATTATCAATCAATAAACACACAACTATAAGCAAACATAACTCAAACATAAACATATGGTCAAATATTCAATTCATCATTATTAACAAAATATCCATGGTAGGTTGCACTTTGCTTGCCACAATTCACTTCAAATAACAAAAATTAAAATCTAACATTTTACCATTTGGAGGAATTGACAATGTTCATGGGAGATTTTTTACAATTTCCACTAATTGATGACACACCATTATATTCAGCAAACATATAATCAACTTTTACATTCACAAAATTAATGTAGAAAAGAAAAGGTAAAAACCATTGGGAAATTTACATTTGACCAAATAATATTATTCTAGCAGAGCAAATGAGAAAAAACAAAGACATTCAATATGCTACCCTTTTAGAACCTTCAAACTAGAAATGTTTTAAAATCATATTTTGATTTATTAAAGATCCATTTTCTATTTAATTTCAATTTCAATTTATTTGATGATCCATGGAGGACAAGAACCTTCATAATTCCTCATAACGAATTATGAAATTCGACACACCATTACATGATGGACATTCATTCAAAAACATCAAAACAAAAATGTTACATTATTGTTGCAAATAACACCTACAAAAAAGGTTTAATATGTAATGATAACAAATACATTATAAAACAAATAGTGTCCACAAGTAAAATTCAATGTTTAACACCTTTCCTTAAAATCTATAAATGAATGAAAATCATTATAATACAAAATGTATATCCTAAACTAGGAATTATAAATGGAAGCATTAGATACATAAAAAATACATCCTTCACAGAACCCAAATGGATACAAAAAGATGTTACAATGCATCCCCCCATAAATGTTTTAGTCAATTTTAATAATTTCATTAAAAAAAAACATAAAATTACAAGTCCTCCTTAAAAATGTCGTACTGATAATGTACCCATATCAAGGAATTTCCAATATCATCATCACATATTGGAATCAAACACCTCCAAAACATTCATAATCAGTAAATATCAATTGCCATTTGCCCCAACTTTTTGTCTCATAGACTTCAAAAAAATTAATGGATGGTTGAACAACCAACACTTAACAGTTACAATGCAGATATTATATGTTCAAAAATTATAATCATTAGGATACCAACAACACACATATGTAATCATAGGAACTATACATAGATATCTAACCAATTGTCTTCAACATATTTTCATAAACAAAAATCATTGAATTTTAGTCCAAATACATGCATCCACATTAAACTTGCACTACACAATATATGATTCAAACATACCAACAACAAAAAAAATTACCAAACAACACCATCCAACTATTAACTAACATTGTAAATGTAAAACACTTTTTATATTCCTATGCAAATGTTATGCAACAACTAAATAATTTTTGCGGACTTTTCACAAGTTAATATGTAGTTGATATGACATTTGGACTCAACCTAAAAAAATTTATTTACAATGTGCCACAAATGTGACCACATTTGCATCAGAACAAAAATAATACAACTATATATCCATTACCCAAATACTCACATTCAAGCAAACTATAAAAATAAAATCGTAGATTGTCACTGGTAGTGCATAGTAGCATGAAGCCCAAGTAGATTAATTTACATTGACATAGTATGGACTAATGGTTCAAATATGTAACTCAATGTACAATAAACCCCCCATTATAATCACACACATTTTTGTCACATTCTTATTTGTGTCAAACATTTTTGGTAACCATCCATTTTAGTAAGAAATGCCATTCAGACTCACCATCACACTTGTTAGTAAAACAAAATATTTGTAAATCTTTCTTTGCAAATGTGACTATAATGGGGAAATATAGGACAAACATTAAGGTTTTGTACATTGTAGTTCCCTTTTGCAATGTTAGTGTTACTTTGTGTTCAAGTTGTGCAAACTAACAACAATGAATCCAACTGAAGAAAAAAGAAAAATCAACTTTATAGTGCAAACAAGCAAAAGATATGCGGACTAACCAAGAAAACAAAAAATATTAATTAGAAAAGTCTAATTAACAAGATACAAAAACTAATAGTTAAAAGCTCAAACTCAATGTAAATCATCACATTAAAACAAGTAGAAATCACAACCTTCTTCAAGTCTAATAATGTATAGTAGAGTTTAGAATAACTCATGTAGGAAATTTAAACAATTTGCACGTTTATTCTAGCATAAAAAGGTTTTTTTATGAGGTTTTTTTAACCTATAATCGTAATCTTGTGAGGGTTTATATGGAATGTGACTATACATGTTTAAATCACAATTCTTTAATGTCGCAAAAACAAATGGTCACCAAGGGCATGATTATAAAGGGGGTTTGTTCTATTAAGTTTGAATGTTCAAGTAGTATTCAAACAACATGTAACCAATATTTACTAATGCAATATATCAGTGAGTGAATGATACATTGTTTTGTATACAATAAAACATTCTTCAAAAAACCTTCCTCAATTTTATAATGTCCAACATTAATTACATAAATCAAATTTTATAACCCTATCACATCTTTTTTTAAAATAGATGTTATTTTAAGGGTGTTGGGTCATTAGTGGATATTGTCAATTATAATCAAGCTAACAAATTTTTTTTCAAGGCTTGAATCATTTTGAGTAAATTGTTTGGATTCAACAAAGGTTAATATGTTGAACCTTGCTTCAAACTTTAGCATCCTTAACAATGATTTGATTTGCTATCATATGAATCACTTTACAACTTTCAAAAAAATCCATTGTAAAGGAATCTTGCCTTGAACATCATACCTCAATTCAATTCTTTTAAATTTAATCTTCTATTGACCACACATTCCAAAATCATACATGATCATCTTAATGTCCCTCAATGTGATTGTCCTCCAAAAAAAGACAATGTTGGTCTTTGTTGCCCTAAATTGTAAATAACATCTAAAAACATAAAATAACAACGTAAGACCATTGTTGATATGCTAATACACATTCAACTAACATAAAGATGCACATAAAAACAATGATATTGAATGTGTTTTGAGGAAAGAAAATGTAGTTGATGGACTAAATCATTTTTGGTACTCGACATGTTATAAGAAAATTTGAGTTAATAATAACAAAAAATTTATTGATGACACATTAACATGCCTAATACATACCATTTAATGCATTACTTTATCATAAAAATTCATACCTTGATATATAGAATGTAATACAAACTACATTGATGTACATAACTTGATACACAAATATGTTAATTCATTATAAAAATATAAGAAAAATTGAATGAAAAAAATTTATACGTGTAGGAAATTTAAAATGTTAATAAATCATCAACATCAAACTCCTTTGCCAAGTTTCATGATCACAAATCACTAAAAGGTGTTTATCACACTCTTGCCCCAACTTGGTACCAAATTTCCCATGTGTGGAGATGATTGGGTTTGAACCTATGCGAACAACCATAGTACCATCATCCAAATCCATTAGAATCTAAAACCAAATCGCCTATTCAAACGTATTATGTCATTATTTATTGTTTTTGACATCCACCCCAAATTGTATTTCTTCAATAACTCTAAGGATGTTACTATGTAACATTTCAACCTTTGGAAAGATGGTTGCAAGACAATCTATAAATCACAAACCATTCCTAGTATATGGAAAACCATAAATGTAATGTATCAACCAATTCTATTTAAATATGCACATTGAAAAATACTCACCAATAGTTGGGGGCAACCCACTGGATGTCCAACACTTCACGATAATGCAAAAACTTGTTAGGTGAAGAAATTATTAGTAATAGAAGGAAGCAACAAATGTTAAAGGGGTAATTTTAATTAATATTTTACAATAAATCTAAGTAATTAAAAAAAAACCTACTAAAGTAGTAAAATGGTTTTACCAAGTTATCTATCAAAGCTGCCTACCAAAATACTATAATTGATTATGGGGCTTCACATTTTTTACAATTTCAGAATCAAATAAACTCCAATTGAGGTGATTAATATGGCGTTGGAAAGATCTTTTCAAGGGCTATAAGATAGACTTTCAAATGTTCAAATTGAAATTCATTTGAAGAAGTTATGAGTCTTCGAAATTTCTTGACACCCAACAATGAGATAGTCGACAAGGCAATTATATTTGTTTTTGGTTACTTAAGGACAATCAATAGCAATAAAGGGAGGTTCTTTTTACATAGTTTTTGAAGGAGACTTTGAGGAAAGTATGGGAGGTGTGTGAGTTGTAGGAAAGGGAGTAGACTCTTAGGAACTATAGACTGTAATTCCATTTAGAGAATGGATTTTCACTAATGAAGAACTTACACTCTGAACAAGTGTTGGTAGGGGTTTTATGCATTGTAGTTTGCCTATGTAAAGTTGTTGCTTTGCTAAATATGTATTTTTTATGTCAAAAATGCATAATGCAATGATTTTGGAATTTTAAATATGTTGTTTCCTTAAAAAGTTTCATTAAGATGTCATCATATTTCTATTAGATTGCCCACCCAAAAACATATCAAAATTCCTTTTGGAAGGCATCCAAAACAATTTTGAGCCATCTTGCATGGGGGACACACAATTATAACACATCAATAGATTGTTACATTAACACATTGATGCATTACAACATTAAAACATTGACACAATACAACACTAAAACATTGACACATTAGAACATTAAAACATTAACTCCTAATACATTAAAGCATTAACACATTGATACACTAAAATGTTATAATAACAATAAAAGGTGAGAAATCTAGTTACCTATGTGGGGCAAACATTGCATCCATTTGTGTATATTCTCCTCCTTCAAACCATTGAAGGGGATATAGGGAAATCTCATCCCCTCCCACAATGAAAAAGGAAGTAGAACTTCAACAATTACATAAACATTGATGGAGGGGTTTTTGGAGTTTGAAACCCAACCAACAATTTTTGTATAATTTGTACCTCCATAGCTACACAACAAGAAAACATGATTAGTAATAGGGGATGGGATCCAATATCTAATTAAAGTAATACAAACATACATAATTTGACTTACAATCATGGCAATAAGGTAGTTTTGGCATCTTTGTTAAAATGTGTCAATTGGATGAGAACATGTGCCATATTGGGTTCCAATCCCAAGATGTTTCTCCAATTTGTTGAACATTTTAATTTTCCCATTAAAGTATTGTGTTATGAAAAAGTTTAATGCACATTAAAGCCACCTCCATCTCCCACTTAAACAACTCAATGTCAAAAGTTTTCAATGCATGTTATACATAAAATGTCAACATGTTTACTTCATCACATTGGGTTGCATATTGTTGATCTTGGGCCAATGTGTGTAAAGTATTATTGATAAGGCCACACACATATTGGTTAAAAGAACTTTACACTATACCAAAATTGGCAGCTCAAAACCCATTTTTAAAGTCCAAATCTAGTGATTTAAAAAAAAAACATTTAAATGGTGTTGAAGTTCACATGTTTTTCCATTTCCAAGTTCATACCACCATAATTTAAAACTTTTAAAAAAACCTTTAAAAATATGGGCCTTGAAAAAATCAATTTAGATATCAAAATGGATTTTACAAATTTGAAATTTTCATTTGAAATTTAAAAAAATTTGAAAGATTTTTTCTTGTTTGATTTTTTCATCTTAAGTATTATGGTACTTCAATGTGTGGTGGTAAAAAGTTTTAGGCTTAGTTTTCAACTCCACTAAAATAAAAAAGTCCATAATGATAGTTTTTTTGGAGTAGTTTGGAATGCCATGGACATTGGATGTACCATCCTTTGTAAAGTCCACCTTGGATTGAACATTTATCCTTTTGGTAAAAAAAATTTTGGGTTTGAAAGATTAAAATGTAGGTTTCAATTTTTCATCTCACTTTTGCCAAGTTTTTCAAATAGATTTGCATACAATGCAACAATACTTGACTCACCTAGAAAAAATTGCCATTGGGACATCCAAAAAAGTCCATCATAGCATGCTTTTACCCTATTCACAAAAAAATTGGAGCTATCTCACAATATGCACATTACAAGATTACACATAAATAAAATGAAAAAGTCTTCACACTACAATGATACATGATACACATTGTAACCTAATACAATATTGTATACATGTAGCTTGATACAATGATAAAAATTAGAATGAATCTTTTCATACATAGATGCAAAATGTTTAATACAATATTACAATATGTTATGTTAGGGACTAAAGATAATTAAAAATTGGGGTGCATTGCATATTAATATATTACCAATATACATTGGTAGTGTATTAAAGCCAACCATTCCAATACACCACCTTTTGATACATAGATGCATGCTACTTGAAATAACACAATAATGTATGATGCAATTGAAGCTAAAAATAATAAAACAATAAAGTGAAGTTATTCATACCAACTCAATGTAATACCAAAGGCCAACCGTAGTTTGAAGGTTGGCTATGATGTATTGGTTGTTACAAAGTGCTTGTGTTGGCAAAGTGGGATGGATTTTGGTTTTTCCAATCCCAATTGACAAGCCTCATCTTACTTTTTAAGACATACCATAAACAAAGTGCATGATGTGTTTGTGGTTCTATCAGTTTTGCCATATTTTTCCCAAGTTCAATACCATTGATTGTGGCTTTGTGGACGTCATTGTGTGGTTCGTCATTCAACTTTAGTTTCCTTTCGCCCTCGTCCAAAACCTTTTATGCGTTTGATGGAATTCCTTTTGACAAATTTTTTTTGGTTGGCAAGGGTTGTGCAAGTTAGGGATGATGAAAAGGGTCATAATTTATCCCACCTATTTGCTAAAAAGGAGCTAGGAAATATGTAGGTGTTGATAGTGGAAGAGAGCGACATGGAATATGAGGTGAAGATGGAGGAGGAAGAGCAAGTGTGGAAGGTGGAGGTGGAATAGGAGGTGAAGATGGAGGAAGAAATGAAGATGTTGGGATAATCCAAATAACTCTTCCTTTGGGAACATGTGGAGAAGTAGGCACCACAATAGTATGCTTCATGCCCTTAGGTTTTTCATGAGTTGAAACATTGGTACCTTCATCAAGTTTAGTACCCCACACAATCTAAGAAAGTTGAATTAATATTTACTAACAAAAAACTTCATTGACAATACATTAACATATTGTTTGATACGCTGTTACATAGAATATGATACATTGATTCATATAGTTGAATGTATGTTACATGTAATACATGAAGTTAGATACCTACATAATTCCAATGCATTGATATATTGATACATTCATATACATATAGTTTTATACAATTAAAACAATAGTAGGGAAAAATGGGAACATTTCACACCTTTTAAAACTTGGGTGTGTTTTCTAATATTTTTTTCTTTGTAGCCTTCACAATATTAACTTTTAAGTTTGTCTCCTTTTTGTTTTATGGTTCTTATATTGATAGATACAATTTGATGTATATTATTTAATATAATGTTATAGAGTTGTATACATTGATGTCCATAATCTAATGCATTGATACATATGTAGTTTTAAAAACCCTAAAATAATAACATGACAAAGTGAGGTTAATTTCACACCTTTGTAGCTTTTGTGTGCCTCTCAATAATTCTTTATTTTGAAACCTTCGCCTTAGAATTTGTAACCACTTTATTTTATGGTTCCTACATTGATACACACAATTTGATACAATGACGCATAGATTGTTATACATATAGTTGATGCATTGATACCCTTAATATGATACATAAATATACATGTAGTTTGATATAATTAAAACAACAATAAAAGAAAGTGGGGGAGATGTTGCACTTTATTTTTGCTTGATGGTTTGTGTATTTTCTATGGTTTTCAGTTTTTTTTTTACCCTTTCATCTTCCCAAGTGCTTATTCAAGCACAAAAAATTTATAACCACAACTTGCATTTTATTTTTTCCTTAGTCAAACTTGAACATAGGATAAGGTTTGAACACAATCTTGTTACATTTTTCATCCAAGGCCTCGTTGTAGCTTTGGATAACTCAATGATGATTGAATTGGATCTTATTGGAAAATGATGCATGGTAGTACCGGCACTCAAAAATGTTTATAGTTGCATTAGATAAAATTTTCCTATTATCATTGCATTCTTGTATCAATTTGTGGATTTAAAACCCAACCTTGGTAGGTGACATTGATAGCCTTCACATTGATTTTAATGGAAAGATTTATTGGTTTAGTGCTTGACATCTTTGGGAAAGCTTTAAAAATTAATAAAATTTATTAATTCATTATGTTGTCATATTGATACATTGTGCAATTGTGATACACTAAAACACATAAATTTGATAACAACCCATGGAGACATAATCATATTCTTTTATACCACATCCATATTTACTTGTTTTTATCTCGCCAAGAAAAGTACATAGGCACATTGGCTCACCTTGTACCTATCCAACAATAATTAAAACGAAATATGTCCTACATGTATCCATTATTCATACATCATTTTCTCAACAAAACACAATACTAAATCATCAAAATCTTTTGTCAAGGAGAACATGGATATTTAACATGGAGCCAAAAAAGCTTACAAACAATACAAAATAAGAAAAACAACCATGACAAAGATGAATCATGTATGTAAAATGTTCAAAGTACCACAATAAAAACCAAGCAAATCTAGGCATGTTACATTATCATGCAACTCAACTTAGTATACCTTTCAAGGATTAATTTATAGGATTGGAGTTGTGCACGTAGCATAAGATTTATGGTGAAAAAAGAAAATTCCTTGGGAACATCATATGGAGCCTATTGTACATAATATTCCTTTTATAGAAAGCATTTGGATTGTTGAAACCAATTGCTATAAACACACACACATAACCATTAATCAAGAGTGACTTATTTCCAAATTGATTTTCTTATACAATTCACACCACCAAAATTACTAGATCATTTGGATGGATGCTTTTATGTGGTTTTAGGTCATCATTTTTTAGGCACATCATCACATTGTAAACCTCAAGGTACAAAAATTTATAACTAGTACAATTATAAAATAACAAAATTTGCACACAAGTCCACCATCTTAACATCATTGACTAAATAAAATTCAAATTGACTAAACCTAAAATGATGTTGCACCCATTACCAAGTCAATCACCTTCTCAACAATTTCAGCACATTGTGATCTCTTTTGTAATATTATGGTAAGGCCAACACGGTCTTGCATTCTCTAGCAATAATGGTGACAATTGCAAATTTTAAAAAAAATTGAAAGTTACCCAACTTCATCTAGATGTGGGGTATTGTCCATCAGTAGTCATGTGAACATATGCGTTGTTCTACACCTAAATGTTGTTTCTACACCAATCCTACAACATTGTGACATTCTTCATCAAGCTCAAAATTGGTGTTCATGATGAGCGAAACCCATTGAGTTTATAAAAAAAGTTGTGCATATTCCTTATTTCCTAATGGCAATTTCAATCCCATCCATACTTGGAAACCCAAGTGCATGTACTATTTGGCTTTGAAGAAGACACATGAAGTTGATTTAGGATGGAAGTTGTAATTTTGTTCCACCCAAATGGGGGTTAAAAATCCTCACAATTTTAATTTTGAATTTTCTTGGATGATGGCAACCACACAAGCATTTTCCAATATCATATAGGTTATGGAAATGGGGATATTAGACATTTTAGCTCACCAAGAATGATTTTTGATGGCAAATCAAACATTTACTAATCTACAATCTCAATAAAAATTTGACTAATGTAAAAATGCACACAAAAAGGTGTTTTCTTACATACCATATTAAAAAATAGGCAATGAAATTAACATGCATTCCTCTTTGTTGATTGCCCTTTGTTAACTATCAATGCCAACTGCCCCTATAGACTACCTTTGCTCCTCATGATTGACAATTCTTCATGAGCATGTGTTGTGACCAACTAAACCTCTTGAACATGTATCATGATTGGCTAAACATGCATGTGTTGTGATTGACATTCCTCTTGGGCATGTGTTCCTTGTTGATTGAACATTTCAATTACTTGTTCTTTACGCAACATTTGATTGACCACACATAAAAGACCTAGGTCCTACACACAATGCTCCACATGGACAAAGCCACAATAAAGGGGAGATAGGGGGTGGGGGGTAGTGCTCTAGTGCACCTTTTTGATACTATGAAGGAGAGAAAAAAATGAGTAAGGTGGGCGGCATTGCATAGTGCACCTCCTTTTGCCTTCAACCAAAGTGGAGGTGAAAATAAATAAGAAAGCAAAAACAAATGTTGAAAGGCAAAGATGGCCTTACTGCCTTAAACCTTAACTATGATCATGTTAATTTTTTTTTCAAAATTAGTTGCATTTACATTAGAAAAAATAAAATTCCATCATTAAACCCCATTTTCTTTGTCACTAAATGATAAATTTTTGCCAAAATAAAATAAAATTGATGCCAACCTTTTTTTGTTGGCTACATATAACCATAAAGTTATATTAAAATCAAAAGAGGTAATTTAATGTGTTTTTGATATTTTCAATAGCCATAATTCAACCAAAATTTTTAAACCACTTTTTATATTTGTATACATGGTTCAAGCATGTAGCCAAAAATATAAAATAATGTTTTAAAAAATTTACTTTCATATTTAGCCCATAGCCAAATTTGGCTAAATTTTCTTATGTATATATCATTGTTGCTTTGGCTACAACACAAATTTGACCAAAAAAAACATTACATGATCATGGTCACATAATTAGGTTCACCCTATGCAATGCCATGCATTAATATTATGTTGCAAGACGTAATGGAAATGTCATGCCACCATATATCAATGTAATTCATGATACAATCCTCATTGTGACAAAATTACTTCGTGAATTGTCAAAGTAAGAAACATATTCACCCCTTCCCAACTTTTTAAAAGAAATTTATGTAAGATAAGGCCATGTTGTAAGCACTTACCATCAAAATATAATGATCATGTTATGCTTGGGGCAACCTTGGATTACAATAGTTAATAATTGTTGCTAGGTTGGCCAAACATTACAACAAAATGTGTCCCTATACACCAAGTGATTTCATTGGATTTTTAATGAATTCACCGGTCCCATTGAATGGGACTTAGTGGGGATGCAAATGAATTCATTAGTCCACAAAACAAGCACTAATGAACTACATTCACATTTTGTAGTAATGAAATGGTTGTTGTTAACATACACATATTTGTGTATTAACAACTTTACCTTTAACATAACAAAAAATCCTATGGCTAGTCCTTAAAAAAACTCCATTAAATTTATGTTTTTTGGGTCTTTATGGAAGGCATTGCATTGTAGTTGTTGCATTGACGGTTGATCTCCTTCACTTTCCCACATGTGTGGGTTTACATGTTGTACCAATGTTTGGGATTGTTGGGCGAGGTTTTTCACCTTGATCCATGAAGGTGGTAGATCTTTGTCATGCCCATAGGTTGCATGTACTATTGTGAGTTGATATCAAATGGTGATGTGTTCATAGTAGACAAATTACCTTCCAACAACACATGGTTAATTGTCAACATATCCAATTGTGCAATGCATCCATGCATTGTTTTTTATGTTAGCAATTGTTATTAAACTACAAAATCTAATTGTTAACTTTACCTTGTGACCATCCCCAAGAAATGTTAACAAATAGGAGATCTACTCGAGTGCAAACATAAATCTTTATTAAAAGGAAAGTACAACATAATGCTCACAACACAAAACACAACATCAAGAACTCTCCAAGGTTCTTGTCACAAGAAATACACAAACTTGTGTAATGAAGAAAAGAAAGACAAACCATCAACACCAAGGTATTTAACTACAATACCAAACCACAAAAAACCAAACTAAAATAAGTAAAGAAAGTAATTCAACCTTGTGAAAGTAACCTAGTTACTTTCCTACTCCAGTAACTAATGAAACTTAACTAGTTG
>Ga0116227_10004587_pt1 | contig 29889 bp, 24 predicted proteins | sample S1TSphgellanicum_FD_89693 | JGI IMG/M metagenome (GOLD analysis project Ga0116227, IMG submission 89693) | Host-associated microbial communities from peat moss isolated from Minnesota, USA - S1T2_Fb - Sphagnum magellanicum MG | ecosystem: Host-associated > Plants > Peat moss > Unclassified... | reverse complement strand
GTGCAAACATAAATCTTTATTGAAAGGAAACTACAACATAATGCTCACAACACAAAACACAACATCAAGAACTCTTCAAGGTTCTTGTCACAAGAAATACACAAACTTGTGTAATGAAGAAAAAAGTAACAAACCATCAACACCAAGGTATTTAACTACAAGACCAAACCACAAATAACCAAACTAAAATAAGTAACGAGAGTAATTCAACCTTGTGAAAGTAACTTAGTTACTTTCCTACTCTAGTAACTAATGAAACCTAACTAATTGAGCTTGAATTCTCAACATTGTAGCCCTTGCTACATGACGAGCATTGTACAGATGGTGACATTGCATCTCAACTTGAACTACATTTGTAACAAACTCTTCTTTTGTTATGCCTTGAACCTTATAAACATGCAGAAACCACCAAATTAAACCCTAACACACCTTGGATGAAACAAAATTATAAAAAAATAATAAACATTGATTATTATTATTTCTTACTTTCCATAAATCATTTTAGATTCATGAAAATCTAATACATCTATCAACTCCTCTATCTAATTTGCTTTAGTGGACTCTTGATCCTAATTTTTGACATCCCATGTCATCTTCAATCATCATGCATATGCAAAATGGGTGGATCGAATCATCTCTTGTAAATTTTCATCCTTCTCCATTCGTGATGTTGCATTTCCAAGCACGTTTCCCACGCTCTAAACATTAAGACCCAACATTTGCAACAATTATTCTGAAGTTAATTTGACCAAAATTGGTTTTGGTAATAGTGGACATTGTTTTGTAACAATTACTAGCTTATCCCACTCGCGTTGAACTTTGACACAAACGCGATTAGCAACCTTTTGATCATTCCACCTTTGCACACCCATGGCATCTCCCAAGATGCGAACATTCATTTTAGCGTGGTCTTAATGTCAAGGATTTCCTTCAGAAGTTGAAAGCCTCCCAAGTTTGGCCTTTTTTGCCACCAAGCCATGCACCTCCAAATGCTTGGTCAACAACCATTTGGCAAAGTATGTAATAATGCAAGTGCTAACTTTACACTTCCATTTCGACCCAACCTTCATCCATTTTTTGTCTTTTCGAATTAGATTAGGTGGACAAAGGAGTGTTGGTGCCTGAAAGGCTTAGTCGGTTTCAAGTTATGGACCTAAACCAAAACATATAAAAAAATAAGTCATTATTTTGTAATTAAAAAATCCTAACCCTAAAACCTTACACATAAAAAGTTCAAAAAAAAATGCAAGTATTGCAAAACATAAAATCATACAATCAAATATAACTCCTATAAACTCTAATTGTTTTTAGGTATTGCAATAAAAAAAATTTGACCAAAAAAATCCCACAATTTCCATCAAATGATGGAAGTTACGGATATAATTAAACTTTTAAAAACTTGTGCAATCTTTTTTTTGCATTTAATCTAATGTATGTAATTCTAGAACAATTTAACCCACCATTTTTTGATCGAAATTTCCAATCTGTATGACGCACCCCAAAGCTTTTTAATGGATTCAAATGTGAGCCCAAACTGAAAACAATGGAAGAGCAAAGAGTCAAGGCATGTTCCCTGGCTCGTAACACTTTGAGGGGGTAAAGGGGCGTGTTGGACCTCCAGGATGGGATTAGGAAGAGTGACAAGCATCAACTACTCACACGAACCTGCACAAAACCAACACAAGGTGGTTAGTGCATAATTAGAGCACTTTTGGTGTTAGGACAAGCCACGGGCAACTCGAATTCACAAGACTCACCATGGCCTGGACTTGGGAGAAGCCACCACCTTCCCTCTTATAGTATATTTTTTTTCTCTTCACAAGACTCACATCCAAATGGCTTTTTGTCCCGAGACTCCCAAGTGGGAGTCCTGAAATTGCCAAAGTTAAGACTTTCGCGACTTTGGGGCCCCATAACTTTGTGTGTAGACCTCCAATTGAGATGAGGTCTGAAACAAAGTTATAGCCCTTGTTGAAAGCTTTTTAATAGTATGTTGCACGTCACCTACATGCAAGGAAATAGGGTTGATTCTTGACTTTTAGTGGTTGGGAGTCAAATTGTCAGTTTGACTCCTGGCCTTTCTTTTGGCCATAACTTGTGTTTTAGATGTCCAAATGGGTGATGTGAGCCCATTTTAAACATCTATGTTTCAATAGATTTTCAATGCATAAAGAACTCCTCGAGCCATTGGGTTTTAACTTTTGCTATCGCTTTCTAAACATTCGGGAGTCCACTGGGACTCCAACTCCCAAAGTGGAAGCTCCTTTGGGAGTGTGAGGCTTCATTCCTTCACACTTTCCTTCACTCCCGGGCTTCCCTCTTGGCCCGCAACTTTGCAAGCCCTTGCCTTGGTCGTGAACCCAAGGTTAAGGTTGCAACATTGTATTACGAGTGATTTCATCATTTAAATTACAAATTGTCACCATTGTCAACTTTAAGCCACACAAATTGCTTGATTCATCAATTTTCTATTCTGATGGAGCAACATTTTGCTCCCTAGGTGTCAATTATGATGGAACAACATTTTGCTCCCCAAGTGTCGATTATGATGAAACAACATTTTGCTTTTAAGCTTCCAAATCACCAACTTTCTTTAGTTTCCTTCCTCTAGCCATTACAATTTTCAACATTAAAAAAAACCACCATTTCATTGTTAATTCTCATTTTTAATGAACTAGATTAAAAGGATCAAAGAAGGAAAAAAAAAGAAAAGGCGGTAGCTTGTTGCCATCATCTTCTTCACAACACCACCACCACCACCATAGAAGAAGGCAACAACATTGTTACCGTCACCTTCTTCACAACAAAATTACCAAAAAAGGCTATGATAGTTGCCATCGCCTTTTTTTGCAATAAAGCCATCAAAAAAGGTAATGGAAGCTATCGATGTCTTTTTCTTCTTAAACATAGAGAAGAAGGTGACACAACCTTCATCGTTGCAACACCACCACATAAGAAGGCAAAATTCTTCTTTTCTACAAACCCCCCCCCCCCAAGAAGAAGGCAATGGTAGTTATTGTCGCCTTCTTTTTCTCTACAACACACCCCAGAAGAAGGCGATGATAGCTACCATCACCTTCTTCTTCTCTACAACACCCCCTAAGAAAAAGGCAATGGCAACTGTCATCACCTTTTTCTTCTCTGCAACACCACCCCAGAAAAAGGTGACGATAGTTATAGTCACCTTCTTCTTCTTCTCTACAACACCCCCTGAGAAGAAGGTGATGACATTTGTTGTTGGTTTCTTCTTCTCTGCAAGACCCCCCTAGAAGAAGGCGACAATAGTTATTGTCGCCTTTTTCTTCTTCTTTACAACACCCTCATAAGAAAAAAACAACCATAACTACCATCGCCTTCTTTTTCTTCTTTACAACACCCCTGTAAGAAGAAGGCGACCACAACTACCATTGCCTTCTTCTTCTTCTTCTTCTTTACAACACCCCCATAAAAAGAAAGTAATGACAATTGTCATCGCCTTCTTCTTTTCTTTGAGACAGGCCACAAAAAAGGCGACAATAACATCGCCTTCTTTTTCTCCTGAACACCACCTCCATAGAAGAAGGTGATGGCAATTATTGTCGCCTTCTTCTTCTTTGCAAGATCACCTAGAAGAAGGCAATGGTAACTATTGTTGCTTTTTTCTTCTTCTTTGTAACACCCGCCTGAGAAGAAGGTGACGATAGTTGTCGTCACCTTCTTCTTCTCTATAAGACCCCCTAGAAGAAGGCGACGACAATTGCAATCACCTTCTTCTTCTTTGTTGTAACACCCCTTAAAAAAAGGCAATAGTAGTTGCCATCACCTTCTTCTTCTTCTTCTTCTTATGTATAACACCCTCGTAAGAAGAAGGCAATGGCAGTTGTTGTCGCCTTCTTCTTCTCTGCAAGACTAGCCACAAAACAAGGTGACACCAATGTCGCCTTCTTCTTCTCCTAAACACCACCTCCACAGAAGAAGACAATGATGCATTGTTGTTGTCTTTTTTTTCTCAAACACAAAGAAGAAGGCAACGACAACTTGTTGCCATTGCCTTCTTTGCTGTAACACTACTAGAGTTGCACTCACCTTCTTCTTCTCAAACATAGAGAAGAAAGTGACAATAGCAAGTTGCCATCGCCTTCTTTGTTGCAATAATAGCACATAAAAAGACAAGAAGGGGAGGTAGGTAGGAAACAAAAATGTGAAATAAAAAGACAATGGCATCTTTTTCTTTTCAAGTTAAAAAGAAAACATAGAGAAAAGAAAATGCAAAGAAGGGACAAAGTTTACCTTTTTTCTTTCGCTTTTGCATTTGGGATTAAGTGTTCCTTTTGCATTGAACTCTCCACGTTCCTTCAATGTTGAGCTCCCCACCTTCCTCACGCCTTGTGTTGCAAAATTATGTGCTATTCAAGTTCGAGAGCTTGACTGAACCCTAGAGATGGAGTGAATGGGAAATGAAGTGAGGGAGGTAGGATGGGGGAGATAGGTAGGAAGGGGGGGAAGTAGGTAGGAGGGGAAAATTTTGGGGCAGAGAAAGGGGTTGAACAATCCCTAGGCAAGGGAAGAGGATGTGTTTTTGGTTCATCCCCAAAATGGCTTGAACGGCCTCATCTTCAACTAATGCATTGGTGGTTGCTAGTTCACTCTATTTGTAAATGACCACTAGCAATTGTTGGAATAATCTCCATTACACACAAACCTTTCCATGCAACGTCGTTAGTTCATTCAACCAAGTGACCGCCCCCATTCACATGGCAAGGCTCCTTTGCCAGGGGCCTTCTTGTGAAAGGTCCCCTCTCCAAAGAAGACGTCAAAACTTGGTTTTCCAAGACCTTTAATGGCCCCTCCCTCTTTAATTTAAATGACATTTATCTTTATGCCTTTAGTTAGTTTTTGCTACTTGGTATTTCCATTCCTCCTATTAGGGGTTTGCCTTTCACCTTTTTAACCTTGTGCTACCTTGTACTATTTTTTTCATTTAACCTTGATGAGATCTTTTAATTGGCTATTGGTAGGTAACATGCCTCATGAATGGTTGCGGGGCTTATTTCATGAATGGTTCTGAGTTTGAAATTATTGAGCAATTACATGACATGCAAGACAGCAAGTGTGATGAAGGAGATCATGAATTACACGCAACACAAGACATTATACACTAACAATCACAAAGTTCATAGAGGTGTTTAACATCCCCCTAGTTGAAACCATACACACTCCTACATACTAGACCAACACTAGTTTTATTCCATTTGGAAAAAAATGCATCAAATTTCACACATGCAAAAGTGTTACAGGCCTAGTGTTCCAAAAAGCAATCATAGTGCACGGTTTAACAAGCTATGCACTAAGTGGGCTCCCTATCTTTCTAAAGGCCACAATGCAATACTTCTTTTGTGTTGTAGCAACAATAACAACAATTACGAGTAATGACATCACATTTTATGTGGTGAACCCATGGGAACAAATTCACCATAACCCTTTTACTATATTGAGTTGCATCCCAAAATTCCTATACTTATCACTTGAAGATTGTTAATGTATCTTGTAATGAAATTATGATAATTTTTTTGGAAATAGATTGAAAATTAGACACAGACATATATACATCACCAATTCATTCATGTAGTTATAACAAGTAAGAAATTTTCTTTGTAATATGGAAAATGTTGTTAACATGTACTATTGTTAATAATACTATAACCCTTTAAATGTATTATAAAAACATCTTTTGAATGGAAAAATAGTAAAAATTTCCAATTTGGTTTAAATAATGGTTTTGGAACAACATATTTGGAATGGATGTGATGGTTAGTAAAAATCACTACACAATTTAAATCATGTTGTGGATTGGCAAAATCGTTTGATTGGTCCTTCATGGTAAAATCTTCCATTGTTGTTGATTGGCCAAAATTATCTAATTGGTCCATTAGCTTTGTTATCAATTGTTTCTCACTTTTTAGAGTCTCACTTTCAAGTTTATGGGTGGGGCTTCAACAAGCAAATAAATAATAATGGATGTGAAAAATATTGATGCAAGGCCATATACCTAGTATGGGTGGGAACGCTATTAGATAACCATGCTATGTCTTTAGTCTTTATTCTAAACACCATCTCTTTCAACAATGAATTGCAAAAGCTAGAAACCTCCAACAGAAACAAATGCATACAACCCACACATTTGCAATTCCACAATTGTAGAACAAGTTGCTTCCTAGTGATGACATTCTTCATTTTGCACATTAAAATTCTTTAAAATTCTTCATTTAGCACCTTGTCATAACATTCTTTACCCGCAAATGTTTACCAAATTACACTGGTTGATCTATAAAATTCTTTAAAATTCTTGCTTCTTTGAGCTTCCATAACATTCTCGCACCAAGAATGTCATAACTATGAGTTGCTTCACATAGGTATTTCAAAAATGTGTTCCAACCTATTAAAAAAAAAGGAATGGTGTAATAAAAGAAACCAAAAGAATAAAGAAAGTTTTAGGGTTTCAATTTTTGAATAATTTTTTTTTATTTCAATCTATTGATTTCAAAAATTATCCTTTCATCTTTCACAATGTGAATTTGACCCCTTATTACGCTCTTGACAACAAAAGATTAGGATGCCTATTAAGGCATGTTTCACATAGGAAGCTAGTGTTAAGTTTATATTAGTCTATCACAATTTCTTCTAAAACCAAAACTAATTTTACAAATTTGTAAATTCATAATTTCACTTGAGCATAGGTTTCAAATGCTCTTGTACTTCGAAAAAAACAGAAAAAGTGAAAGATAAGAACAAAAGTAGTTTGTGCCAAAAGTGCCTATTATGACAGATGTAGGTGCTTCGACCTTATCAACTCTTGCTTCAAGTCTTGTTGACTCCTTCCCCTCACCATATGGTTCTTTTGAACTTACACAACAACACAACAAATAAGTATACAATTATAGGTATAGGAAAAAGACAATGAATCTCTTGGAATCAACTTGGGGGCATGCAAGTGAACCTCTCATAAGTGTTGAGGGTCCGGATTGGATATGGCCCATCCAGACAGCTGCTTCCTATCTAGTTCTCATTTCCTGGGGACTGGGTTGTTTTTGGCTGATTGTAAATGGACATACAACGATTGAAGGTTCCAAAATTGAAACCATATCCCCTAAGGCCCTCTTGCTTGGCTACAGTCCACAAAACACATCCCAAGTAGGTGGATTGCTTCCCTTGCCCACATACATTGCTTTGTCCTTTATTATGAAAGAAAGTTGAAACCTTTGCAATCTCAAGGATAGTGAACGAATGCCCCACCCAGTTGGTTACTGTCTTTACCAGTGTTGGGTGGTTATCAAAAGCACGAACAGACCCCAGGTGGTTACCACCTGGGTGATGGTTCTTAGGGTTCATGAATGCGGTTCTCAATTTAAAATCAAAGAACTGATTCTTATAAGTAATCACCATTCTAAAAAAAACTGGAAATAAATTTTTTGGGTGAATTCTTTCACCAAGATCATTGGTTCTTTGAAATAACCACAGTGGAATGGGTGGTTTGGTGATTCTGAAATATTTAAGAAAAAAGAATCAGCAGTTATTAACAAAACCAAATACCCACTCAACATTGGTCTTTTACCAGAAGCTAGGGACAATTATTAGCTTGGGTGGTCTAAATTATTGACATCATAACAACCATCACACAAGGCCCCTTTCTTGTTGGAAGGGCATGTGCAACCAACCACTCCTGTACTGAATGTTGTATGGTTGGAAACAAGTGATCACCTTGGGTGAACCACCACCCATATTGGTACCACCATTTAAATTATTCCTGAATATTACAAATATCCCGTGTTTTGACTAAATCAGGTCTCTAAGTTCAAATCTAAGTTACATTTGTTGGGCTTAATATTGTCACTAAGAGGCTTCCCCCAAAAAGGTGAAGGTACCAATGCCGGTGCTGGCAGGAAATAGTCTGCAATCCAGATCCAATGCCACAAGCGCTGGTTCAGCCACATATTCTGGGACCGACCTATGGAGACTTTTTGACCTGGTCCAAGTTCAACTACCCACCACAAGCTATGATGGATTGCATGATCAGTTTTTTTTTGGCACTATTTCACAATCTCGCTTGGTATATGTTAAAATTTTCTTGTACTCTGGCAAAAACATTAAAGTTATTCGTAAAGTCAGGAAAAGATGGCATCGGGACACCCTGGTGACCTTTTCGAGCCTCAGGCATTTAATCCCGAGTCTCAGTATTTCATACCCTGATTTAATAAAATTTGGCGACTTTGCGGATAACAGCCAGGAGGGGATGAAGCATCAAATGAAACTCAGGCCCAACAGGGCATGACTTTACTGATAACTCTAGTATATCCACTCCAAATGAAATGAGAAAACTTTGGAGGCTTGAAATTAATCGGTGAAACAGGGACCTTGAAGAAGACAAGGTCTTGTGATGTGCTACACCAAATTGTTGCTCATTTCCAGGTATGTGGGCGGGCCCTCTTGAATGCCTCAATGAACCTAGTACCTACCATGAAAAAATGCATTGGATGTGAGGCCTGGCCTTGCAAGGGCCAAAAAGAACAAACAAATACACACTGAAAAGGGCACCATGAAACATGTTGTTGGGTATTCTTGTCCCATAGCTAACCACAGTGGTTAGCTATGAACTAACAGTCCCCATACATGTATCTACCCAGCTAGTAGTCACCAAATGCCTTTACATAATAACCACTTACATTCCTCACATACATACTTTCCTACAGTACTTCAGTGTAAGATATGGATTGAAAGGAAGAAAGAGAAGGGGGTGAAAGTGGGTGTAGTAGTTGGATGGTGATTATAAGTCATAACATGAATGGTTGAACCCTTCAATTGACCCAGTCAATTCTCTCTTCCCTGGTGCATCAAACATAACAATGATTTATCCTCCAGGTGGACTAGGGTAACATGGTCTAGTTGACAAACTTATTCTCTAGTAATCTTGTTCTATGTAGTGGGGATTCCCAATAATATATTGAGTTGAACGAGTGTTGTTGAAGTTTTCCACTACTGGAGTGGCCTATTTGTACATGTATGGCAAGGGATGAACCAATTACATTGTTGGATGGAGCAATTATTTTGCAGTTGCAAATGGTTGCTTCACCTTCAATTGCATATCTGAGGATGACTTTTCAATGCCTCTAATTTGTTGTTCGATTGGGTTTTTGAGGGTTTAGACATTTTCGAATTAGGGATGCTTGTGTCTTGTTTGGTGCCATCCTGGGGGACACAAGGGGGCACTAAAAAGCTAAATCAAACCAACTGTAAGGTCTCATTTATGTTTGTGAAATAAAAATTATAATCATAGTTTTGAATGAAGGACTTGTTTACTTCAATTGAAGTTCACAACTAACCTATTAAGGTACTAGTTTTCCCTAAATATTATTGTTTATCAGAAGTAAAATAGCATAAGTTAAGTTTGATAGTTAATAGAAGTTGAAAGTTCCAAAAGGGTGTTTAGGTTCAAGTAATGTTATGCCAAAAAAAATTAATGCTTTGAAAAGAAAATTATCTACAATTGAGGGGGGATCATTAATAGGTTGAAACATTGTCGAACCTTGTGACAATTTAGAAAATGGATAACTAAGATCAACTAAGGCATTCAAATCAAAATAGTTACATTTTAAATATTTATTTTCAAAATATATAGCTTGATTAATTTGAAGTTAAATAATGGTTTAAATTTTATATTAATAAATTGATCATTAAAAAAATGTATGATTTTCTAAACTAGTGTGGCTTGTGCTATTGGCCCAATTGTGAACATGACCTTATTATAGAGCTCAATCTTTTTTTAAAAAAAATTAATGTTAAATTAATTTCACTAACAAAATTTACTCAAAATTAGATATTTCCCTCTCCTTAGTTCTAAAAGTTACAAAATCACCTCCAAGAGATCCCACTCATATCAAGGGTTTTTCCAACAATATCAAAAGAGCTTGCCCTGATTTCCTTAAAATATTTGGTTTTAAGAAAATCTTTGAAAAAATTGTTCAAGATTCAATAATTCTTGGACTATATGTTTAAACATTGCCAAACCACCTCAATGCACCTTTAGTCATTGGGGGCTTTCCAATAATACCAAGAGCAAAATGAAGGGCACTAGCAGCCTATGTCATATTGGCCCAAATGTGAGCTAGTTACCTAATTAAGTTTTGCTTTCAAAATCAATTTTTGTAATGTAATTGAATTTTGAATGATAAAAACTATTCAAAATTCAATATCTTTCGCACCTTAGGTTTGAAATTTCCTAAATTGCCTTCATTAAATCCTACTCATTGAAGGCTTTGCAACAATACAAATAGTCCACCTAAATTCCCCTACATTTTTTTGTTTTGATTTAAATAATATTTCAATGAAATACCCTAATACCTTGGCCAATTTGACACTAATTATATTATTTTTAAAAATGTTGAAATTTTTCAAAAATTATTTTTTCCAAATCAAAAAATATTGTGAAAGATAATTGTGAATATTTAGAAATATTCCATTTTTTGAGATGAATTTTTCAAAATTAATTAATTATTCGATGGACATGTGTTGAAATGGCCAAGGTACTACAATAATTGTTCAATATTCAATAACTTCATCATAATTTGAAACATTATGAAACCAATTTGGTGCACCTTTATTCATTGCAAGTTTTCCAAAGGTATTAAGAGTGTAACAAGAAACACCCAAAGAAATCATTGTGATAAACAAAACAAACAAATTATTTTCTTTCATAAATAGATATGTGTAATTAGATAAGTGGATAATATAAATGTACCAAAAGTTATTATAACCTACAAGGTTATAACCCCCAAACAATTAATATTTTGCCACATGTGATAGTAAAAAAATACCCTTCAACGATGTCATTTGTTGGTTTTTGGATTTGGATAAGAGGTCATTTTTAATTAACCCCAATATCCTTACATGTATAGATTTACAAAGTTGTACCCAATATTTTTTAAATATTTTTTTTGATCAAGCAAAAATGGTGAATTAGTGTTTATAAAATACGTTCTACACTTTAAAATGCACATTTTTCCAAGTTTTTTCAAAGAAAATTTTGCAAAAACATAAATTCCTCACCAAAAAATCAATGGTAGTACCTACCAAGTAATTATAAAATATATTTTATGCTTATGCTACCAACAATTGCCTTTCATGATAGCCACATGGGCTATATCTAAACAACTAAGATGGATTCGGGCTCTACATGTCTCTGTTGTTTTTGATCGGTGCTTTTCATAAAGTGTAACACATTTGTGTTAAGGTCCTACATGAAGTAATCGAAACAATATTTCTAATGAAGGCAAACATAAGTGATGCACAAAGCTTGTTCCAACACAAGTTGTTATAGTCTTTCATCTAAAAATGATCATGCAGGGTACCCAACAATCACAACTAAACATGTTTATCTAAGTATTGTGAAGTGTGAAATGTGAAGTTTGAAAGTATGAAACAAGTAGGTAGGCTCATGAAGTGACTTTATTTCAGTACTTGAAAGAAATTAGGAAATAGGAAAATTTCACCAAGTATTTTGCCCTTCTCCAAATTGGAGACTTTCAAAATCAAGGTAAATATAAAGTCTAATTAGTACCATCTACATCCATCCTTCTTTCAACATTTACATAGGTCTTGCTACTAATAGATTTTATGTTAGTTACAATATCAACTTGTTTTTATTCAACAACACAAGTTTTTCCTACTTACCTATGTGAAAATCATAAATACACATTTTAAATTATATTTGTAATACATGATAATGTAATCAATTAAAAGTAATTCCAATGATGTCTAATATGTGACCCAAAAAATTAAAATTGGATGATGAAAAATCAAAACATGTCATTTTGGCTTAACATTTTTCCACATCATGTTAAGCTTAGTAAAAGGCACAATAGGGGCTAATAAATGTCATATGATTGTCATGTTCATAGTATTAAATATGATCTGACTACTACTCCATGTTTTCAATTAGCCAACCAAAATTATTAGTCCATGTGGTTTGTTATTTAGTAGTTCCCACCTATTTGTAGTCTAATTTTAGTTTTATCGGTGGGGTTGTGAAAAATTAATTAATTAAATTGGATGTGAGAAATATTTTTGCTAGGTCACACACTAAGCACCAATGGAGCTACTCTAAACACAATTCTAACCTCCAAAACATCATAAAGAGAGTGTTCACACGAGGGTTGTGGAAAACTTTAACATAACAAATGTTGTTACTAACTAGTCATGATGATGTAAAGTCGGTAGTGGCCAAGTGGTGAGTTATAACTTGTAATTTTGTTTTAGTTTTGATTTTTTTTATGCGAAAAATTTGAAGTACAACATTTTCTTAAAAGCTTTTAAACATGGTTGAAAAGGCGAATTTCAAAATGGATTTGTATATAAATATGTTAGGAAATTTATGAAAATTAGTATTTAAAAAAATGATAAAATCCATTTTTTTAACCAAGAAATCTTACAAATAAAATATTTTCTCTTGTCAATCCTTACAAATTATTGTCACTCAACCACTGTACAAATTCCTATTTATATTTAGGTTCAATTTATTTTTCCTTCAACCTTAAAGGTGATCACTTAGTGGTATAGCCCATGTCGAAGACCTTGCAACTTCAAAAAGGTTTTGGGGTTCAAACCTACTAATGTGCTTGAATGAAAGTCATGTCAACCTTCTACCGCTAAGCTTGACTTGGGGGTGCCAATGGGTTGTCAAACTAGGTTTGCTATTGTGCTTCATATATATACAAAATATAGAAAACTATGTGTGAATACATTTTTAGAATCAATCTATTTCATTGTTTGTTATGGTAACATGAATTCACCACCATTTTTGACATGCCCCTATATTTGCCAAATGGTATTGGGACTACAAAACTTGTAGGCATTCAAACTCAAGGCATGTTCATTAGTTCTAACAAAAAAAGAAGGCACATGGCAACATTGGGATGAGACTAAGATGAATTCACAAGAGTTTAAGGTGAAATTAATTTACACAAACTAAGAAAAAAGGAGATTAACACAAATTGGAACCAAAATGGTGCACTAGCAATAAGCAACTCAACTCACAAGACTCACCACAACTTGGATTTGGGAGGAGTTCATCACCCTCGTCCTTGTAATATATTTTGTGATTAATGGTGGGGGCTACATCAAAATGTCAAAAATTTCCAATTTGGTCAAGTTATGAGTCTTGCAAATTTGTGGGCTCATAACTCCCACATAAAAATTATGATTGAAGAGTTATCAATTGCAAAGTTGTAACCTTGGAAAGACCTTTCCAACACCATATCACATGTTCACTTTGAAGGTCATTTGACCTCAATTTTTCGAGTTTTCATGATTAATAATTAAATTGTTAATTTGACTTCTTGTTCTTTTTTTGGTAATAACTTGAAGTTCATGGCTTCAAATGGAGAATGCAAGCTCAATTTTTTATATTTAAACTTCAACGCCTTTCAATGGTCTAAAAAAGGCTCAATTGGACATTGGTTGTTATTTGGACTTTTGTCCCAAAGATTCAAAACACCAAAATATTTCAACTTTCAAGGTGGGAAAACCGTTTGGGAATGTTAGGACTCGTTCTCTCACACTTGTGAGAATGTGGTTGAATTATAAGACACTTTTCCAACTTTCTTCCCTTCTCATGTTTTAGCCTTAATCATTGACCCAAAGCTAATATCATGACAATTTCTTTGGCAATTATAAAAACAATAGAGTCAAAAACACATTATACCATTTTTCTCATAAAAGCCCAACTATTTTTCAACATTATCCTATCATCTAAAATCAAGAAAATAACTGTCTTTTCATTTTAAAATACCATTATTATTTTTATTATTTTTTGCATTTGACCTCCCCATTTGCAATCTAGGATTATATTAGCACAATGAAATTGCTATGAATAAATGACCAATGGTATTACAATATATTATGTGTTTTTTAAAAAATCTCCCATTAAACCATTTATTTCATGTAGTTTTTCAATTACTTTATCCACATGCAAAAACTTTCACATAATAGGCTTGGCTGAATAAAAAAGAAATATCAATTGAGCTATGATTCAAACTATCAATGTTATAGTTTTCCAAACTCAACCCTAGAATGACCATTTGACATCTTTTTTGTGTGGGCTTTCAAATGTAGTTTTTTCAATTTGAACTTGTGACCACTTGTTGTAGGGGAGTTAGTTTTCATTTTAAATTTTAAATTCTACACAAAAATTTGTTCCAAATCTTGTGTTGAAACATTTCTATTTTTCTGAGTTTTAAAAATTGACATAACTTATGGTGATTTGTGGTAAATGGCCATAATCACAATCAAGGCAACCCCATTGGAACTTGACCTTGTAATTTTTAAAATACAAAAACAATTAAAAAATTGTAACTATTTTTAGTTGTGGAACACATGCAACTTAATATAAGTTCAATTAAAAACATCTTAGTGTTTTATAAATGTTTTATGTATTTAGTATTAGTTTACATCTAAATGTTTCAGATGTGTTTTTCCCAATACTAAATAATGAAAATAAATAATTTAGTCCATTATGCAAGTGTAGATAAAAACCCTTTCAAATAGTCCTTTTCTAATCACTTTATTAAGGATTTTGAAAAATGTAGATGTTATGATTTTCATAACATTTGATATCTAACAATCATTTCAATTTATGGTTCAAATTTGGTGCAAGTTGGCATAAATTTACTAGTATTATTGATTTCCATACCATATTATAGTTGTTATGATCAAGAATTATTTTTAGTATTCAAGATTTGAAGACATTAAATTTTACACCAAATTAAGAAATTGGAACATCCTTGTGTTTATTACAACTTATAGATATCATTAGTCATGTTGAACTAAAGATAAAATAAGAAGGAATAATATTTAAGACCCATAGTAGAATTTGTGAATTGGAGCCTTTTATAGTGTGACATTATGTTGGGGTATCCTAATTGTGATTAAAAGGTTGAATATTATGTTTCATTTCCTTGTTAATTTTATGGACCCCAAAAAATATATCATGCCTAAACTCAAATGAATTCCAAGCCATGAGTTGCACATCTTTGTTATATACAACATGAAGAAGTTTTTCCTCAATAACATGACATGAACACTTGCAAATGGTTACATTGTTAATTATTATTTTTGCAACATTTTTTCATCCTATATTTATTCAATTTTTTAATTAATTAAAGTGCACAATATAATTTATTGAGTTTTCCTTATATTCATAGTGGGTCCAACATGCTAATATGAACCACTTTAGGTGTAACCAATCATTTTTTGGCATGTTTACAAATCCCATAAACTAAGTTAATGTTGAAAATGTGTGTTGTGTTTATACAAAGTGTTTTTAATGTAGCAATCTAACATTTGAATAAAGTTTGAAAGTAATCAAATAATGGCATAAATAACCTTCAATGGACCCACTAGGACCTCCACTTCTAGAAATGGTAAAATTGTAGAATTAGTCAAATAAAATTATTGGTTCTTTTCCTTCAAATTATTTTCTCATGTTTATCCATAGCATGCCAAAATATATGATGTCCTAAAGTGTTCATTGAAAATTTTAAAAGGTGAAAATATCATAATATATTTTTCATAATTGTAAGTTGGAGGGGGGGGTGGGGTAGTAAAAACATAAGGTCCATTTATTTGTTGTTGGGTAAAAATATTTGTAATTCAATTAGTTCTATAACATGATTATGTATTCTTTAATGATTCCTTACACCTTCAACGAAAACAAAAAAATTAAAACAAATATATAATGTCAAAATCAAACATAAAATTTTGAATAAGTTTAAGGTGGTATAAATATAAATGTTTAAATGAATAATAGGGTAAGAAAAAATGAAGTTCATTCACAAAATACCCTCCAAAAAATACCCTCTTTGATGCACACAATTGGAAAAATTAACCCATAGTAACCCCCCTAGTCAAAATCAAGCTCTTGAACTTTGGAAATAGATTCAATACCATCTAAGGCACCTTTGAAAATTATATTTAAAAAAATCAAAACATGTTTCAAACTTGTGTTCTTGACTAAAAAGTTCAAGGAAAAAAACACAATTACATTCCTAATAAATGCAGTCATTAAAAAAAATTTAAAAATTCTTGATTTCATTAAAGTTTCAAATTTTATACAACATAATTAATGTATTCACCAATAAATTATAATCAAAAGGCTTATTCAATTGTTTCTTGTATTTATCTAAAGTTTGATGGGTCTAACAAAATGAATGTGTGACATTCCTAGTGGGTCCATCCAAGGATATTTATGCTTATAAATACAAAATATATTTAAATAAATCCATAACTATTTTTTTAACACAATAAAATAATGCAAATCACTATGTAAACGTTGTTGTTCAATAGTGTCTCAGGACTTTTCAATCAATTTTATGCTACCACATCAAACTATCAAGATTACTCATGAACGGTACTTAGAAAATGTCAATGCCTACTTTGATTGGGTTTAACCATAGTGTTAATTAATTTTTAAAAGAATTATCTTTTGAAGCACACATTTGAAATGTTGAAAAATGATTTACTGATTGTATTTGTGCATCCATTTGCAAGTAATAATGCAAGTAATAATCATCAAAGTTGATTTTACAATTTCATTGAATCTAAGGTAAAATAAGATCATTTGAGATATTTTAATGTTCAAATCTTTATACATTACTTCATGGACCTAAATAATGTTATTTTACTCTTGTTACAAATGACACTATAGATTCTTTGGCAAAAAAATTACATTTAATTCTCATGTTCATGTTCCTACAAAGGGTTAACAACATCTACAAAATTTCATTGAAGTGCCTTACTAAGACGTCATGAATGTGATGGAATATTTGAAATTTATTTAAAAGATGTTTCACAATTAAATGACATGATTATTTACTTGTCTTTTTAGTTGTATGTTAATGATTTGAATTGTAAGAGATTAAAAATTTTCTATTTAAATAAAATAATTAATGATAATAATTCATTTTTTAAATTTAATTTTGGTTTCATTAAGCACTTCAATTTGATTTTTCAAATGTGTTTTATAGTGTGGGAATTTTTGAATATGGAGTATGATAGTGTGTTGTTCAATTGTACTTAATATTGTACAAATTATAATAACTTTGTGGGTTTTTAAAACTCATGGATAAAATCTCGTTTAATTTCAGTAGATAAGCTTTCAAATTATCAATTACTTCACCTTGCATATGGATAATCTTTTTAAAAAATAAGAAATAAAATTACAAAATAAAACATAAATTTTAAAATAAAAATGTGTGAATTGAAAGAAGAACATCACATTATAACCACATTTAAAAAATAAATCCATATCATCATATGAATTTGAACCTACATGATGCACACCCTAGAAAAAAACTTTGACATTGCAAGAATTGTTATAATTCTCAAGTTGCAACGAGAGGAATCAAATGTGTTTAAAAAAAAGATTTTATACAACTTATCAAATAAATAAATAAAAAACATGTAAAGCAACGAGGGACAAGAAAGTTCAAATGGGCAAAGGGTGCAACCTCAAGTCTAGAAGCAAAAATGACAAAAATTACTACCTAACATGAAACTTGAGTTATAAAAGCTTTTACAAGATGCCAAATTTAAACCATAGCCTTATCATCACAAGGAGTAGCCAATAGTATGGGCCATCATGGAAGTTGACAAAGAAACAACACAAACAACAAAAACAAGGAGACAACAAAACAAGTTGGACAAGAAAGAACAACAAAATCAAACAATGCTATAAATTACAACTTGTCATTATGGTATTACCAAATTTGCTTCATTAAACTTAGAAAATCAAAGGTGCATTTAAAACTTGCAAAACTTTAGCTTCACACTATAGTAGCAAGATTTGTTGTCATGACGTATATCAACAATGTAAGCAACAATAAAATCAATGTCCCCAACACAACTTCCAATCTTCAATGAGTTTTAAAGATCTCATCATTTGGCACATAACATAATTTAAATGTTGAGCCCCAATACATAAATCCGCAAAGTCAATGCATGTTTCACTTTGCATTTGGGCTTCCATCTACCTCTTCATGCGTAATAATGAACTATCCTTAAAGTTCTTAATAAAGGACCAAACCCCCAAACCAATCATGGAATAATAATAAATGCACAATATTTGCTAAATATTTGGTGTAGGAACAATCATGCATCTTGTAAAAATGAGATTGGAAATGAAACTACTTTTTGTAGGTTGATTGAGGTAAAAGTAGTTCCACCTTCCATTTTACATGAATGTATATTTTTTGCAACTTTTTGGCATCTCGTTCCAGTTTTAGCCAAAATAGGGGTTTTGGTCCCTTGTTTGACTAACTTTGTAGATATCTTTAATGTCAAAACTAAGTTCACCAAGTTTCAATGCCTTAAGACTTTTGAAATTTTGAAAACACTTTCAAACAATAAAAGCACATTGAAAGTAAAAAGTATGCCATGTATGCAACAAAGAAGGCAACATCAAATGAGGAATGCACAAAATGTGCCTCCCTTTTGAGCTACAAAAAAAGTCACCTTCATTAGACAACAACTAGACATGTCATGCATAGCCTTTAACAATATCATTGTATTGTTGAATTCCTTTTCTATTAAGAAAGTTTCATCTAATTTTAAAGTTTGAGATGAAAAAATTATGTAATTTTTAAAGGTTGTTCATGATTTGCTTGTGTGTACAAAGAATATTGCCCCATAGTTTTTTGTTTAGTTTTTGGAGTAAAATATGATATAAAACAATGTTAAATTTGTGATAATGAGAATTTAAAATTACAATCTTGTAGTATGGAACAAACACATCACAAAAATGTGGAAATGTTTCCATGCAAATAAATATAACTAGTATTTTGATAATATTTTATAAACACCGATTTCTTGTCCCATAGAAGGAATTTTTTTAAGATATATATGATTGTTGTAGTACAACCATTTCTTTATGAAACAACTATTGTAATTTGATATGTATATATGAAGTGCATCTTCTGAACACCTTATTGACCCACTTACATATGTTGATGAAATCTTCATATATGTTAAAAGTGTGTTGGAAAATCACAATTTTGTCCACTTAACAAAATACCTTGATTTTTATGTGAATGGGGGGCAATCACATCAAAATGTATTTAGTGCATTGTAATCTAGTGTTTTATCTATTTTTCTATTTGAAATTAATCCTATTATAATTTTAGTCATATTTTTTATAAATGGGTCACAAATTTTCAAAATACCCATAAAATGTGATTTTTTTTTCCAACAAATACCAAAGCTTACTATCTATTTGAACCCAAAGTGGGTAATAAATGTCACATGTCATATGGTTTGAAATTTTTAAGATATTAGTGCATAGGGAATTATGCAATTCATATGATTAAGTGGGAAGGTTGGTGGAAATGTTTAAAAATTTCCTAGCATTTAAAATGTTAGAAATCTACAATACCATATAATGTTTTGTATGCTCAAGCAAACCATGACCCAAATGTTTTCCTACAGAAGTCTAAAGAATGGTTTTAAAACACATTTCAATCTCTCAACTAAACTTCTTTCACAATTAGGTGTCAAGTTGAAACATAAATAAACCTTTGTACTCTTAATTATTATAAGGGGTCCTCATTTACAAGGTCAATGCATGGTAAGGTGGATCATAAATCAACAAAAAAATACATCTTAGCCATAAATCCATTCTCTTTTATTTTGAACCTTGGGATTATTAGGGAATTAAGTAACAACAATTTGTTAATTCCAAGCAATTAGTTTTCATCTATGTTTAAAACTACCCAAATTTCATTGTTCTATACACAAGTGTGCACAAATCCAACATAAAACCACATTTTCTCAATATGATATGGACTTTCAAGAAAGGAAACAAAAAAAGTTCATAAATTTTATTTTCATTTGACATGACGTAAAACTCTTCAATTTTTTTTTCATCAATACATTATTTAACTAAACCCCAAGTCCCTAACCCTAATAAGGTCAAAATCCATCATTTGACCACAATGAAAATTTGCCTATAGTTCTTGCTTTTAAGTTCAAAAAGTAATTGCTCTTGTAGTTTTATAAGTTATGCATAACAAGTAATTGAACTACGCATAACTTCAAGTGTATGATCTCAAAACAAGTCCTTCATAGCAAACTTTAATGTAGGCAATTGTGACACCAAAAGTGATTCACCCTACCATGCATGGACCTTATATAGTGCACCAATGCAAAATAATCAAGTATGTTGAAATAATCTAAATACCATTATCTTCAATTTCTTATATTTCAATGGTTGATCAATAAAAGTTGTAGCCATTTTTCAACCTAAGCTTAGCAAGGCAAGAACCTATGAATGACATTATCCATTAGTCTTAGTCTTTCTAGGTGAACCACCTCCTTATTGGAGGCTTGTTTGGTGGTTGGATCCATGCAACCTTTTACTTTGAGTCCTTTTAAAAATTGACATCTAACCCACACAATTTTTTATGATGATTTATTTTTGTTAAATGTTGTGGCACAAAAAATTCAACATTGTGCCACAAACTATATTGTTGCAAACAACATTTGGTTGATAGATGACATATGTCTAGTTAGAGGAACTATTCCACTACCTAAATATAGACTTTTTCTTCACTAATTGAAAACTTTTCATTTTTTGTTTGATTAGGGTAAGTAAACCTATCATTAAACACCCACCCATCATTGAACATTTGTCTAGTGAACAAAAGACCCAATGACCAATGAACCAAACATCTTCCATTGGTTTGACCATGATCATTGAGTGAACATTTAGTGGAAAAAAATGTTTTAAATGTGTTTGGTCATGGATGGGGAATATAATATTCATTGAAATAAGTTGTTTGCGAATGGTAAAAAAAGAGTTGGTGTTAGGGTTAAAGTTGTCACATTCCAACACACAAATGTTCACAAATCTGAAAATATCTAGGTGTTTACAAGCTACAATGTACATGATTTAAAGCAAAATTAGGACTATAAATAAAATAATGAATTGTAAGATTTCACACACTCTAAATTCTTTTGGAGATCACATATAAATGGCTTTGTGTTCAAAACTAAAATAAGTCATGAAAACCATGAATATGCAATTGATTCATATCATGGCTTTGTGTAAATGTACACTAATAATTTTATAAAAGTTAAAAAAACCTCATTTGATAGTGGTTTTGCATTTTTTATTATTTTATATCTCCACTTTATTTTTGTCAAATGATTAAAAACACTTATCGCAAGTACATCTTCAATGGAAGAACATTTTACAACCTAAAAAGATCATAATCAACAACATTATGATAACATAAATGTTTTAATGAACATTCTAATATCATTTGATCCAAATTCCAAGACTTCAAACTAAATTTAAAAGTTTTGATGGACAAGATTATTCCTTTTGTTAATAACTTTATATGTGCAACATTTCATTAAAAAAATTGTATAAAAATGATTGGGATATAACCCATCATCTATAACAAATTTTCATCAAAGAATGTTTTTCTAAAATTTACCATGATGCATCAAAGTGTTGAAATACTGAAAATGATCATTTTGTGACAATTTTCTATGTACACAGTAGCTTGCAGACACCCATCCCCAATGCATGAGATTTTAAATATTTGGTGAAATGTGTCACATGGATAGATTTATAGATTTTGTAGTTCATTTTGTGATGTTGTTTAGGAATGGGCTTTTAGTTGTTTCATTACAATGCACACACAATGACAAAAAAATGCAAAAAAATGTATGTATGGGGCTTCAAATGTTTAATTAAAGATGTGAAATAGGGCATACTTATAGATCTTTTGATTCATAACGTCATTTAAAATATTTAAGGATGGGAGGTGATTTATTACACTCAAAGGGGTACAACATCACCATAAGGGCCTTAAACCCTAACTAACTTGTAAAATCAATCTTTGGGCTATAAAACACAATTATGATTTTTGCAAAAATTTAAGCAAACAATCAAAGGACTAATTGAAAGTTTAAGATATTGCAATGCAAAATTTATGATGAACTTAAAGAGCACCAAAAAGATCTTTAAACCTACAAAATTTCCTATCGAAATAAGAACATCATAATTTTAATAAGATATATATATTCACACAAGTCCTACTTGAGTGGACATTCACTTCTTTCAACAAAGAAGAAACATGTCCACCTTACCAAAATCTATGCAAAAAAAGTTCCAAAATTTCTTAGAAAATTTTAGTACATAGTGTAAGAAGGTTGAAAGCAATAGCAAAATAGACCAATGTAGATGTGAAAGTAAAGGCAAAGCATGATGAGTGTGAAATTCAAGGAATAGTTGTAAAGAAACAACATGAAAATCCAACAAAAGAGTTCAACTAGAAGAATCAATAACAACATAAGAAACCAACAAAAAAAAATTCATGGGGTGTAGTCATACTAACATGTACCAAAAATAGTCATAACCACTACATAATTTTAGAATTTTGGATTGTAAAAGAAATTTAAAAAATAAATAAAATATATTTTTAGAAAATGTTATTGTGAATACATTATGTACATGTCATAAAAATTTGGAATCAATCTAATGAGTGAAAAATATGTATAAGGGCTTTTAATTTGTTGTAACCATTGTTTAAAAGTTGCATAAAGCAGCTTAAAGTAGTTTTGACATTAAAAGCACAATTTGAAAATAATTTTTAATGACATATTTTTTGATTTTTTAAATATACACCTTAACATAATAGTATTAAATTTTTTTTTAATTTTAATATTTTTTTGAAAGATGTATTAAAAAGATTCCAAAAAGAGTCTAAGAATAAAATAGTGGTTGAAGGGGGCACATGTGATTCCTAATAGAGTGGTTGGACCCCATGATTATAGAATTGAAGAAATAAACATTATTTACAAGGAGAAGTACATGCTAAATTTTTATACTATTGTTAAGTAGCCAAACATGTAATGACACAAGCAAGAAATAATGCAAGACAAGACATTGGTCATCATAGATTTCAATGCATTTTAGCCTTTTGAATGTTGGTTCATTTGAGTGAACCAAAACTTTTGTCCAAGGGATATTTTTTTCTTATTTTGGATGTAATGAATATGTAAAATATTAACAACCACAACAAAACCAGGAAAGAAAAATGAAATTTTTATAATCACAAGAAGGTCAAGGACATGTTAATGAATTTTCATGGAATTTAATTAAAGTGGTGTTGCATGAATATTTTGTGGGAGGAAATATTATCTTAAGGGTTTTAGACATTTTGTTTGGAAATGGATTCAATGTATGACTGACAATACCCAATTTTTTTGGGATTATTACATTTTTATTCAAATAATTCTTAAAGTACTTCAAGAAATTTGTACCAAGTGGGGTTTTTCAAACAAATCAACATAATCTTCTACTAGGGCGAATGCAAGTTATGATGGCTCATTTTAGGTAGATGTAGAACTCCCAAGAGTCATTAGCATGTTTTTATATACTATCCATATGGATATTTAAACTTATAATATTTCATTGATGTAATTTTTGACTATTACAATTTCATTAACTTATAAAAAATCTTAAAACTAGGTGAAAACCCATATTGAAAAATGTTGTTGTTAGTTGGTATGGTGAAATCACTTTGGAAATCCTAAACAAAAAACTCATAAAGTCCATAAGAATAAAAGCCCACTTAGATATTTCAATTATGCATTGGGCATAATTTTTTTGACAAACACAAAAAAATTTGTTTCAAAAGGACTTTTGAAAATGAAGTCCAATTCTAACCCTTCAAAAATTCATAAAACTACCATTTGGCTAAGGTTTCACAAAAAAAGATTTCATACTTAATTTTATCATTTCATTTTTCAACCCATTCTTAATCCTTATAAACAATTTGGAATGAAATTCAATATGAAGATTTGAATTTCTTAACAATATAGCCAATTGACTAGTCCATATTTTTTACTTCAAAAGTTCATTGTTGATAATGAATGCATTATTTTCAAAAAATAATTGTGCAAATATGTTCATAATCAAGTTGTTAGTTTAGAATGAGTTATCATTTAATGTATTTAAGATTAAATTATTCACCACAATCATTTAAACATAAAACATCTTGTAGAAATTGCCACTATGACATGAAAAGTGAACCATTATAATTGCATTCACCCTTTAGATGGGCATGGATATTGATTGTGACTTCAAAAGCAATAAAACAATCACATGCATTTGGATTAGATATGGTCACATTCTTAAGCCATACATCACACACAATAAAACCCTTAGATGTGTCTTATTTCAAGCCTTTCAAAACAAAATTTAGAAAGGAAGGAAATAATGCAAAAAAGATGTTCAAAACCAAATAAGATCAAGGTGGTTGTTCAAGTAGACACTTCATTGGACAAAACACTAAGCAAAGAAAATATTATATTTGGATTTAAGGTTACAAGAATCTAGCTTTTAAACCCTAGTACAACAAATGACAAATTATTGTTTGGTGAAGTGTATAAAACAACAAAATTTAATGGACTAAATAAAATAAAACCACAATTCAAATGAAAAAGTTAATGGTAATCCTAGATGGGAAGAAGATATTGCTACTACATCTTTCATTAATATCACAAGAATAAATGTTGTAGTAGATGAAAAGGATTGTCAACCTCCTTTCACATGAACAAAGGTATTATGTGGAGATGTTGCTATAAAAGCTACAAAATAAGGTGAACAACATTAAAAACTCGTCATTTGCAACCTCATTGACATTGCCATGTCTATTTATACAAACAACTAGAGGCAAACAACCTTTATTGGATTATTTGCAATCCCATGTGGTCACATCTAATGAATATTAACAAATCTTGTGACCAAAGACCATGGAAAGAGAAATAGCAAACAAAATCAAGGACAACAAATGAAAGGAAAGAAGAATAAAGGCTCAAAGGGTGGCAAATATTCAAATTACGGTTAAACGCACAACTCAAATGAACCTTGAAAGGCAATACATAACAAATCTTACAACAACATCGTCTTTTATAACTACAATGGAATATGGAAATCAATTGGATTGCAACATTCAAATAATGCTAACAAACCAACCACAAGGAAACCAAGCTTCTAATATGGACTCCAAATCACAAACTCAAAAAAAAAAAAAACAAAAAAAGAAAATTAGGTTGACAAAAGTAGGGCATGTTCCTATTAAGCTCAATCAAGTTTGTTAAAATTTTTTGAATAAAATAAAAGAAGGGAGGAAGGTGGCAAGTTTTACACCAAGAAACACATCTATAAAGCTCCAACACCTACATCATACACCTATAATAAAGCCATGTAGTTAGAACTAGTAGGAGATACAAGCTTGCAAGAAAAAAAACTTGCATGAATCTAAGAAAGAGCTTGCAAGAAAGAAAGCGAGAGTGAGAACTTGGAGATGAGAGAGAGAAATATTGTGCTTTGTGACAACCAAAACATGTCACAACTATTGAGACAAGATCAAGTTTGCAGTTGCAAGAAAAAAATCTTGACCAGAAGAGATAGGCTTTGTGGTTATGAGGAAAGAAAAAGTGAACGACCAAAAAAGAGAAAGTTTGCAAAAGAAAAAGGAAATGCGAGCTTCTAAAAGAAAACTTGCATAAGAAAGAAAGTGAGCTTGAAAAAAATCTATTGAGGTGCCTACCAAGAGAGTAAGAACAACTAGGAAAAAGAAAGCTTAAGAAAAACTTGTTTGAAAAACCAAGAGAGAATTGACTACATGATTGCTGAAACAAAATCATGAATGATTAAGAAGATCATGAACAATTAGGAAAAATTAACAGTGACTACCAAATGAAATTGTGAGCAATGAGGAGCCAAAGAGTGAATAAACAAGAGAGAGTCAACATTCATGATTGCTGAGACCAAGAAAAGAAGGTGAACAAAAAGGAGAAAAAGAACTTCAAAAAAAACTTGTTTGCAGAGAAAGAATGAAGGATGCAAGAGCGAGCATCATGACCACTGAAATGCATCACACTGCTACTATTGAAGACTATTGCTACCATGTACAGAAACTCACACATTATCATCACATCTAGAAGTTCAACCTACAAGAAGAGCATGTCCAAGGGGCACAGTCAGGGACATAGGAGTTGAAATAAGAAAGCTTGTAGGAGAAAGAGTATGAGCAACCATTGAAGAGCTCCTACTTGAAACATGAAGGAAATGCAAGCTTGCAGGTTTGCACAAAAGGCTTTGTTCACACTCACAACCAAACCCTCACACTACACAATTGCCTCCCACAAGCACTACAGCAGTGCCAACCCATGATCATTAGGTTTCTCCAAACACTTGGAGTTCTGTGACCCTAATTTTGAGACCCATGATGAGTAGCAAATCTGGACCATGCACCATTGACAAATGGTGGTTGAAGGGAAACAAGGTGGACATTGTATGCTCAAACTTCACAAATTTCAACCCAATATGGGGTTGTCAAACCTAGGCAGAGTACTTGTAATCTCTAGAATCTTCAAGGTTTAGGGTTTAGGGTTTATGGTGACTGGATTTTTTATGTGGACAAAACATCTCTTACTCTTTTAAAAGGTTCATCGGCATGCTTGTTACCTACCCAACATCTTGCAGAATATAACACATCTTGCTTTGCAGTTACCAGTCTGGAGGCTGTGCATACATCTATCACATAACATTCCCCATCTAGCACTCACTAAGATGTGTACCCTATACTTCACAAGAACTGGGAGATTCCTACCATGATCAAAACCAAGCTCTCCACAGCTTGACCTGTTGCAAATCCATGAAATTGCAGAGAAATCTCCACAACAAGGATTTGACGGAAACATGAAAATGAGTGCAGTCATAACCTTATGAGAGTAGCTCACAAAGTGTCAGACCATCACTTTCATCATGAATTGCAGTGATAAGCTGCTATGACTACCCACTGCTTTCATCAGCTCCCAACAATTGGTGTAGAATTTTCAGGCAAACCATTATACAAAATCTGCATCCTGAGTTTCCAGAACCAACAGGAAGACTGAGTCATGATGTTAGCCAGCACTCAAGAGACATAGCTAATAAGAGAGAAGTGAATAGCATCCTTATTCAAGCTCCAACAAGCTTGTAAGGGTAAGCTTCATTTTATTCTAGTTATCCTTTGACAAGCAAGGAAGCATCCAAATCGAAGGCCTAGAGAGGCCTTTGTAGAAGGTAGAGGTTAGGGCCTGCACCCCAAACATATCCTTAAACCACATCACTAGTGAGTATTTGGATGTGGAAGATCTGCTAAACAACTGGAACACACATCCATGAAATTGCAGAACAATCTCCAGAATGGCAATTAGAATGAAACACAAACATGGAGTGCCACCATAACCTTTTGAAAGTTGCTCACAAAGTGTCATACCATCACTTTCATCACAAACAGCAGTGAGGAGCTGCTGCCATGACTACCCACTGACTTCATCAAACTCCAAATGGTCAGTGTACATAAGCATATAGTGATCCACCAAAAGCTTCAGGCAGACCATTGTGCAAAATCTGCATCCTAAGCTTCTTCACTTATAACAGCAATTCAGAAACCATGCTCTAACACACTTCTGACAATCTGCATCGTATGAGTGGGCAATAAACCCTGATCCTAAGTCCAAATGTACATTCCAAACCACCAAAAACTTCAACCATGTGCCAGGTTATGGACTGGTGGGTCGGCTGATAGAGAGTTGATAAATGCATGCAAAATAACTCTCGCGTTCATAGGAGAGCACATCCCAGAGAAAAAGGATCTGGAAATGAGGTCACCAATTTTTTTTTTAAATGTCGGTTTCTAGAGAAGAGAGGTTGTCACACAACAGTGTCCATGCACTGGGGCCCTTGTTGTCAGTTCCACCTTCTCTATGAGCATCATAGAAGAGAACCCACACCCCCCACATGAACACAGTGCTTCTACAAATATTTTCTATCTTGCACCTGAGTTTCTTGTGGTTCTGACGGGTGTGCGACAAGCTCTAGAGTGGTTGCTTCTGCGACTTGATGCAGTCGGCTCCCATTTGTCATCGTCGTCGTCGTCGTCATCCTCCTCCTCATTGTCTTCAGAACCTAGAGTGATCACTTTACTCTTCCGCTTCCGGCTGAGAGGATTCTTCCTCTCACCCTTGACCTTCTGAGATGGGGTCGAGGGTGCACCTCCATCGCTATCCTCCTCATTGGCATCTTCTTCTTCATCTGTATCTTCCTGATCTTCATCGTCTTCACTATCACTAATTCGTCGACTCCGTCTGTTTGCCGATAGTGACCGAGTTGCATCCTTGGCTTTCCCCTTCTTCTTCGGTCTTGTCGAGGAGGAGAGCTTCGTGGGTTTCTCTGTAGCTTCTTCACCATCGGCCTCATCCTTCAGCTTTGGTGACTTGGGCGTGGATTTCTTTGCTGATTTGCTTCCGACCGTTTTGGCTGCAGATGTTTTCTTTGCATTGCTGGACTTGTTCCCCTTCACGTCGTCTCCATCCTGTACCTTTCCTTCTCCTTCTTCTTCATCATCATCTACAAACTCGAGTTCATGGGCCCTGAATATATGAACCTTGAACCTATGGCTGGAGACAAGCTCGAAAATGCAGCAATCTCCATCGACAAGGTCATGGTCGAGGGAAAAGCCTCGCCATCCGCCACTCAAACCAACTTTACCAGCCAAGTAGATAGTTTCCCACTCTCTGTCTTGCTCATCTTCCAACATAATCCTGTCATCTTTCAGCGGGAGATGGGTCTTACAGAAGGTCGCCGGCAATCCCAACCAAAACCCACTAGCAGTATGCGAATGCAACATGGGTTTCACGAATGCGGGATTCACCAACCCTTTGTTAACCTCATCCGCAGCATCAATTGCCGCCATACGTGCTTTGTCGGACATGTACTTCCGAGGAAGACCCTGTCTATCACTTCTCGTCCCACATCGTGCACGAAGCCCAGGGACGTCAGTCTGGTCCCTGTAGTCCACAGGCGGTTTATTCGCAACTCGCGAAGATCGACGCGCCTCCATACCCAAATCTTGGCTGGAAGCCATCCTCCGTCTAACTGTCTTCGTCGGCGTGCAGGACTTCACAGGTGCCAAGCTTCTAGAAAGCTCCACCAAACCCAACTCCTTCATCCGCTTCATGTTCTCCTCAATTCGCTTCCTACGAATCTCTTCATACCCAACCGGACTATCTTCTTCCACCACCCCCATTGTCCCCGTTCCAAAGCTGCCCACTCCCCGCCACCGAAAACAAAACCTTGACGAAAACCTAAAAGTAAAGATCACAAACAAACTCTCTATTCCCTCCCACCCAAATCTTTCAAGCTCCACAAACAACACCCATCCTGTCCGCACGGCAGCAACAAACCAAAGAGGAACGTGGCATGTTTCAGGAAAAGTGAGGCCCTGGGTGGCGAGACAGCATTGTTTGTTTGGTTGAACCTCCACGAATTTGATGCTACAAGATCAGCAAAGGAGCAATACAGCGCGGGAGAGCGGGCGCGAGGGGGAAGAAGAAGCAGAGGAAGAAAGGGATAATGGGAGGCGACTGGGAGGGAGGGGCAGCTTTGTTTTCGAAATAGCCAACGGTATTGTCAGAGAACTGTAGATGAATAGGCGAGGAATGTCGAGAAATTTCACCCATTGTGAAATCCAGCCGTCCATCCAACCTATCATCCATCCATCCAGCAGTTCGTTCATTAACCCATCATCCTACCAAGTAGATGAATGGATGGATGAATGTCACATTTTCAGTAAGTGCTCATTAACTGCATCACCATCTCTTTTTTTCCCCTCTTCTTTCAAACTGGAGTTGTTTCTTGGCTAGTAAAGGCCTTGGGCAGCCTTTTAACACTACGGGAAGTGAGCTTTTTAATGCATTATATATTCCCACCCCCCATCCTCACCCAACGTCACTTTCACTCCC
>Ga0116227_10004585_pt1 | contig 29896 bp, 21 predicted proteins | sample S1TSphgellanicum_FD_89693 | JGI IMG/M metagenome (GOLD analysis project Ga0116227, IMG submission 89693) | Host-associated microbial communities from peat moss isolated from Minnesota, USA - S1T2_Fb - Sphagnum magellanicum MG | ecosystem: Host-associated > Plants > Peat moss > Unclassified... | reverse complement strand
TTTGAGATTCATTATATGAACAATATACATATGTATGCATATTATATATATATATATATATAATTTTAGTACATACATTAAAATACACCCCTATGTCATTGTAAAATATTTTTAGGATGCAACTAATTTAGTGATTATTGTGAGTAATGGGACATATCAACCTATTAATGGATGAAAATGAATGTAAAATTGATGCAACCAATAGGATGAAATTTCTAATAGTTGCATCATAGTTGTGAAAATGACCAAAATAATTAAAAGTTGGTCTTATAGTTACAAATATTCTCAAATCTAGTCGCAAACAACTACGAATTGCATGTAGTCATAAATGGAATGGTTACATTTTGGTTGATTTCTTCTAGTGTTATGACATTACACGTCACGACATATTACACAATGAATAGTCCACTTTTTTGTGTCACAAGGGCAATTTTTGTGGGGTTAAGTTTAGGTTTAATGTTATATGAATTTGGATATTAATGTAAAATCTGGAAGGAATTCATTTAATTAATTTAGTTTACTTGTAAAGTAAAATATAAGAGTTTGATGACAAAATCCCATCATTTCACTACAAGATGGACTTTTCAAAATTTCCAAATGACCTAATCATTGTCCATAAGGAACATTATGGACTTTTATTACACAATCTACATGTGGGAAGTGTAATGTTTTTTCCTATTATAATTGTGAAGTTATTGTAATGCTAAAATGAGGGTTTCCATGGAAACATGTATAATCCATCTATCAAATGTACACAAGATTACCAATTGTTTAAAAAGTCCATCATTTACTAAAATCAAAGATTTGGGACAAGATGTTTTGTTGAAAAGGAATTAAATAGATTACATAACATCTACCACCTATTAAGTTTGCAAAAATAAGACTTTTTGGTTTTGAGGGTCTCCACTGGATGACATATTAAAAACATGTGTCATGGTCTAGAAGAAGGTAAGTAACTTAGGGTTTCCAACTCCCATAGCTTCCAACTTTCAAACAACCATATTTGCCCTAATCTTTTTGTTGCATTGTCAAACCAACAATCGAATGTAATTTCTTTTATGTTCTTGGCCATTTGTATTTGTTGAGTTCTTGAGTTACCAAACTTATGTTTAAAATCTTGCATTTCCTTTGACTTAAACCTACAAGTTGTAAATTGTGTTCAAGAAAAATTATTGGCTTTCTCAATTTGGTAGAGCTTTACATTGAAAATTCTTGTGTGTGTTTTTTTTTGTTTATAGTTTTGGCAACCAACTTCATTATTTTTTGCAATTTTTGTTGTTCCATTTGTTCTATGCAAACATGTTAGTTTGGTCATAACACAACTTGGAGGAGTTTTGTGAGGGTCAATGTGACCTTCCACCACTTTTTTCATTTGCTACATTAAATCTTGACATTAGTTTAATGAAGAATGCTTTCATTGTCGAACCTTTGCCATGGTATTATATCAATTGTCTAGAATGGAAAAATATGTAATTATTACTTATGGTTTTTTATGAAAAACATCAATCAGGTTTATAGATGATTGCATTTTCTTATAATTTGAATTTAGTTGTTGAAAACAATTGAACAATATGTATATGTTTTTTCCCTCAAAAAATGAAGGTTTATGTTCACATCGGTGGTCAATGGATACAATGTGACAAACACCCTATAGAATTGGGATAAAGCAAACACTTGCTTTAATCGAACAAACATTATGAGAAATTGTGTGTTGAAACCGCACTACCTTGTAACTAAAACTTAAAAAACAACTCACATACAACTATTGTGCAACTATCTCTTGGGTATTATAATTAGTGTGAAACTATCCCCTTAGAAATATGTTGTATTAATGAATAAATTGCCATGTTAAAAAATCAATTAATTGTATTATAGTTGCAAGTGAGTTGAAAATGAGTATTTTATATGGTAATTTATACACATCGTACATACATACATAGTCAACCATGTTTGATTTTTTTAGGAGTTGCATTGTAATTGCATGTGGCAACTACTTTAAAAATATTGTAAATGTACCACTAAAACAATAATTATGTTGCAACTAATGCACAATGTACATACATGTAATCATGCCATGTGTCCACATTTCTACCACCCATTATAAGATACATTTGCAACTAGTTTTCGATTATGATTCCCATTGATACAATTAATATGGCCACTATTATGCCACTACTAAAGTATTATTGTTCAATTATGTTATGATTATAACACAACTACTTATGATTAACTTAATAAGGATACATATTTATCAAAAATTGATATCTTCATTAGTTATTCATATTTTCATCATATGTGCTTCATTTTGAATGATTTAAAATGTTGTGGGAATGTTACCTCAAGCTTTAGAAATCATCTCTGAAGTGTAAAGGAAAAGGAGTAATGAAAAAATAACAAGAAGAGAAATAAGCTTTGCAACTTATAAAACATGTTTTTTCCCATTGTTTTCTTCTTTCAACCCCTCCAACTTTCAAACCTCATGATTTTATTATTTCTTATTCACTTAAAACAATTTAAAGTGTTATAGAAACACCACCTAAAGTTCTACAAATCACCTTTGTATTCTTACAGTAATAAAACAACATACAAAGAATTTTTTGGGTGTTTGGGAATTGGCCTTTGTAGTGTTGGGTGGTTTGTTTTTTTGAATTCTTGAGCCCCTTTACTTTTAGGGGTCGTAATTTTTTCAATTCTATTCCATTTTCAACAATTTTTAATACACTAGATGCACCAATAGGAGGGGTTCAAGTTTTGTTTGGACACCAAAAACAATGGAGCCCTCTCCTCATATCTAGCTTGCCATGAACATTTAAGTGTTATAGTTGCAACTCAATTGCAACTCAATTTGTAACTAAGGGATAACTAAAAGATTTAACCCATATGTTTTGTTTTCAAATCCCATGCTATAAGCTATGTAAAGAATGAACATTTTCTTTTATATTTTCACATTAAAATACAAGTGCCATTTTGGCATGAGCTCAAAAAAGCTTAACTCAAAGGCAAAATTAAAAAAAACTAAATTCATGGCTATTCTTTAATTCACTTAATCTTGTGTTTTCCTACCTACTTACCTACCTAGGTAAGTAAGTATGTCCTAGTAAATACGTAGGTGTGTAGGTTTTAAAACCTATCAACCTACCTACCTATGGTTGTGTATGACCTACCTAGCTACTATATATATATATATCCAAAATACACTTAAATGTGCCATGTGGTAATTTTTTTTATTGTGCCATGTATCATAATCTTGAACCATCATTAATAATCATAGTGAATAATGGAAATCAATATTTCAAAAATAAAATAATTTGCCCAAAAATCTCCATAGTGCCACGTGTCAAATTTTAATAGATAAGTGACAATTAATGATGTTAACATAACATCATGGGTGCAGTTATAATGAACTTGCATAATAATTGAAAATTAGTTATTTTGATAAAGTTACAATTGAATTGCAATGAGTTGCACTATATATACGATGAGTTGCAACTTTGCAACTCATGTTATTTGTCCATTAACATTCATGGCATATAAATACAGTGAGTTGCAACTTTGCAACTCATGTTATTTGTCCATTAACATTCATGGCATATAAATACAGTGAGTTGCAAGTGTCCTCCATAACTCAAAAATTAAGTTGCAAGGCTAGTTGCAAAACCCCCCTTTTTTTCATAGTGAAGTTATGGAAGAGTGTGAGCAATGATGGTATGCAATGATTATTGTAGAGTTCATCTTGTCAACACCAATGATTTGTCATGGACCTAAGAATCAAAAGCTTGTGCTAGAAAAAACCATTTGTCATCTCAAGGTTTGTGAGTATTCCCCTGACCATATTTTGCCCATAAAGGTTGCCATTACTTAGCAATAAGTTCTTGCATGGCTGATGATGGCATTAGATGAAAATTAGAGCTCTACTAGTAGTGTTCGATTTGCAACAAAACATGTAATTTTAACTATTGCTGTTGGCACTCATAATTTGTCTTTAATGCAAGATGTTACAAAAGGCCTTAGCGTCCATCACAAAAATGTTCTTATAGCTATTTCAAGGGGCATAAACATGATAAAGTAAACAACAAAATCTCCTTGGTAGTCTACTTGACAAGTAGAAAGAAAATAACAACAAAATCCATAAAAAACCATTTGTATGTGGAATACTTTTACTTGAATGATCAAAGACAAGATAGGTCTTCATTATTGTGCATTAACTTTCAAACTTTGCATTGTAAAAATAGGTTGAAAATATATTTCCAAAAATATAAGTAGATTTTGCAATCTATTTTTCATCTATTTTTTGCATTGTGGACTTTTGTAAAATATGTGGTAAGTAGGTTTTAACAAATAAAAGTCGAATAATTTTTTTATGGGGACCTTAAAATATAATTATTTTTATATCCTTACCTAGTATCAATATGTTTCATTGAATTAGATGTGTTAGATTCTCACAAATTTATCATGTAGTAAATGGGGATACTTTTTGCCTATACTTTTAGATTTTTTTTTATAAAAATCTTTTGGAAATAGATTTTTACAAATGTAATAGAGGGCACCAAGGGTATTTTATCATACTTCCATCCATTTCAATGTTACTTTATTGCATTTATATGCATGACACAAGAAAAAAATGGAAACATTTACTTTTTTGTATACTTTACCATGTTTATGCCCCATGGCGCAAGGTGATGGATGATAGTGGGTTTGCACTTTGGTTTTTGTTCATTAGAAAAAAAGGTTGATGTGTTGCCTAAATTGTTGAAAAAGGCAATAGTGGGTTGGTCGACTTCAAAGACATGGATGAGTCCAAATAAAAGTGATGTTACACAGAAATGGTTGGAAGCAATGGTGTATGATGAAAAACCTATGCACTTCTTCATGGAAATTCAAGTGATTAAGGTTCGCCTTCCTGAATTTTTTTGTTTCCAAATTTGTAAGTATAATTTAAATTTTTTAATGTTTTTTCTTTGAAGTCCTAGGTGCCCCCTTTTGTAGAGTTGTTCTTTCTTGTGATGTGAAATTCATTGCCTTGGACATATTGGTCATGTGAAATTTTTATGGATTGGAATGTAAAGTCTTTATGCAAGTTTTTGAAATAAGATTTGAATTACAAATCTCATGTGTTTGGACCAATTTCCTTAGTTGTCAATATGTTTTTAGCAACATCAATTAGAATGCATAATGTTCAATAGTTGAATGGATTCAAATCCTTTTGATGGTGGATGCATATGATGACAATTTTTAATTTTAGTTATGGTTTGAACTAACAATGTCCATATGGTTCCATAATTATTCTATTCTAGTCTATATATTAGTTCTTTGTCCATCATATTTTCTCTAGTTGTGGAAAACAACCATTAACCGACTACTAGGAGTCAAGTTTCTTTCACCACATGGTACTTTAGAGTCTTAAATTTGTGCATTCATACATCTAATTTCCATTTGGGTCCTGCCACTATCCACTCGAGTCCTACCATAGTGCATACATGGTCCTTGCTAGTCCATTTGGGTCTTGCCACAATCCATTTGGGCCCCAATTTTTTAGTTATTCATAAAGTCCTAAATTGTTTTGATCAAACATCAAAACTTAGCATGATGTTGTCATGATTGACAAATAATTTGATTTTTGGAGGATGTATTAGCATGCATTAGAAAGGTTGCCCATTTCAAGATTTGTCTTGAACATTGCAATCAAGATCAAACTTTTCTTTTTACATTTATGAACATGTTAAAAGAAGTTTATCCTGACTATGGCACCCAATATAAATTAATTTATAAATTTAATGTTCATCTACCATTTCAACCTTAATTGCACCCTATTGAACACTTTCATCCCATATGTAGAATATTTTATGAATGTCTATTATAAGATAATCTTATAATGATGATCATCAACCTTTTTCTATCAAGGCAATTTATCATCAAATAACAATGGAAAAATATGGCTTGCAAAATTGATTAAAGGAAATTAAAAGAAAAAAATCACCAAATTGCAAAAAACATAGATTGTTAGATTGCCACTTCATTGACATCTTGTAAGGTTTTTCATTTACTAAAATCATGTGATAAAGTAACCTTATTACCAAATTGGAATTTATAGATCCATTGGATCTAAGTTAATGACCATGACCAGATGTCATTGGATCTAGGTTAATCACCAGCAACTTTCAACAGGTTTCATGGCATTATCACCAGAGAAAGTATGATACACAATACATTCATTGTTGAGACTTGGGATGCTTTTGCCGCTTCTCACTCCAACAACAAATGTTGAACAATGAGTGTTTTATCCTATTCCTTAAAGTTGTGACTCTAATGGGTTCTAGAGTCTAAAGGTAATTTGGGACTTTGGAAATGTAATAAGTATGAACCTTTGGAGGTTTGCCCTCTATTAGAGTTTTTGCTTTGGAAGGTGCTCAATGCTCATTGCTAGTGTTTAGATTTGTTCACCAATTAGATTTGTGGATCAAGGAGTTAGGATTCAAGACCCTGTTGATTTTAAAGATCAAACAAAGGTTGAAATGTCAATGTTAGAGAGTTGTCCGCCCACATTTCCCATTGAATCACTACTATTTGTGTGTGTAGTGGTCATAGTGTTGTCCAAGATTATTTAAAGTTGGGCTTGTGTGTTGTGCATGGTGGTGAACTTCAATTCACTATTGCACTGTTTGCATTAGTTAGTGTAATTTTTCATTTTCATTTTTTCACTCCCTCTTTTCCTCATGGTTGAATTTTATTTTGTAACACATTGTTTTGCATCCCTGTTTTAGGATTACAAGCTTTGTAGATTTAAGCTTTGTTTTTTTACTATGTTTACATAGTGTGCACAAAATTTTGTTTTGTAACATGGGCTTAATGCTAATGCATCACATGCCCGCTTTAAGGTTTAAACATGTTTAGGGTTTAGACAAAGGGATTATGCATCATCTAGATCCAAGTTCTTGCTGAGTTTACATACATGTTTTGCATGTTTGTCATGCTTATTCCCATATTTGTATTGTCTAGTTCCTTGAAGGTTTGATTCTTCTAAGTATCATGAGAATATGATGGTTAAATTGCATTGTGTGAATTCAAGAATTTGGCAATTGTTTTGGAGTTGTGAGAATAAGGGCTTTCTTGTGGTGCGGAAGCATGCTCTATTTTTGACAAAACTTTGGAGGTCGGAATTTTATGCACGAATCAATAGTGATGTTCACAAACTTGCCTTGATTGTGTTTCTCAACCTCCTTTTGCTTCTTTTTTTGTATACATTTTCTTGAGTTGAAGGGCAATGCAAACACCAACAATTTCACAAAAGGACATTGTGTTGTTTAACTTATTCAAGTCCAGCAAAAATCTTGAAGACATTTCTCCTCTTGTGATCCCTCCTAAACCTAAACCAATCCCATTTTTTGCAACAAGTTCAAATGGAATCAAGGTTAAATTTAATCCTAATTTAAATTGTAGCAATCTTGTTGTGTAGTTTGTTTGTCCTAGTGGATTGCCCACTTATGTTGTCTTTGTGGCAGATTTATTAGAGATCCATGTTATTATAAAGGAAGAGGAATCAAAAGTGGCCCCACCTAGGAAACTTAAAAAGAATTATGACATTTTGCACAAGTGTTGAAATGTGTCGGCCACTCAATTCCCATGGGTAGAAATGCTAAGAAATGAAATTGGAGAAACATGGTATGTTCAATTGGAAGGGCAAGGATGTGATCCTAGGGCCCAAGGTTAATATTCTTGAAAAACATGCAGGGAAAACAAGGGTTGTTTGAGACGTGCCACACTTGGGCAAGAAACTTAAATGATATGTGAATAAGAAGTGCAATCATGCAAATAATGAAGTTGCTTACTTTAAGAAAAGTCGCATCACAATTGTTGAACGTTCAATTTCAAGCAAGGGTTAAAGTGGAGCAGGGTAGAAAGTAGCCCAATTGTTTGTTACAATTATACACTTATTATAATAGGGATGACCCATGCTTAAATTTGAGCTTTGAAGTTGTTCATTTTTTTTCTGAATGTCCCCTTGTCAAGTAAAAACGTCATTAAAATGATTTAGTTGGATGGGTTATGGTTACATGTATGTAGAAACAAGTCATCAAGAGAGTAAAAGAAATTATTGCAAGTTCAAAATACCTTGCATTGTCTTGTGATGAAGTAACCATGATTGATAGCCAATCATGGATTTCTATGCATTCCTATGTTGTTCAAGATTGGTGTCAAATACATTATTCATTTTTTAAAAACGTGTTATTAAAGGAAGGGGTGCACACAATATGACCAAGGTTATTGTGGGTGCTTTGAAAGAACATGGTGGTCTTTTTGATATAAATGTTGCTACAAAACTAATTTCCTTTGGGGCTGATGAAGTGAATGTTTTTTAGGGGGTGTGCAATGATGTTTTTACCAAATGCAAGATAAGTATTCCCACCATTTGGAAGGCATTCATTGCATGGCACATTGCACCAATCTAGTTATGTAAACATTGTTTCAAATCCTTATTATGAAATTTTAAAAAGATTTATTGTAGTCCTTGTATTCATTCCTCTCTCACAACCCAAAAAGGCACATTGAATTTTTGAAGCTTGCATAATTGATGAAATAAAAAAGAAAGAAAATTTGTGGAATATCATAACACGTTGGATCAACATGCTCAGTCTAACAAAAAAGGTGATGGCAATGTATATGCCATTATTTGCAAAGATGGTTGAAGACACTCCATCAACCATGTTTGCCAAAATGAATTTTGAGCTTTTTTGTGATGTAAATTTTTTCATCTCCCTTTCTTGTTTGTTGCCCATGTTATAAATTATCCTTGCATTGATCAAATTTTCCCAAAAGAGAGATGTCTTTGTATGTGATTATGTTGTAGCCATAAAGATTTTCCAAGGTTAGCTATATTTTCATTATGTGGATCCAACAATGAAATATGTTTGTGACATTTTAAAAGATTTATAAGGTTAGATTGCTTGTAATCATAGCAATGTGCATATGAAATGAAAGACCAATTCATAGACCTTAATACCCCTAGTAGTGAGTGTTTGGCCTTTGATTCATCAAGTTACACATTTTGGGTTAGATGTGTAAATGCCACTAGTGAAAAGGTTGAGGTGACCCAAGAGGTCTTCAATAATTTAATGGAGGGTGCAAAATCATCATGTGTCAAGTTTTTGGTCTCCCATTCACCTTTTATTTTTGTGTTGTTTATTGTTTAATGTTTATTTGTTTTTCCTTTGGTTTTATTGTTGTTTTCCTTTTTATTTGTCTTTGATTTTGTGAGCTTGTGACATTTCCTATAACTATAGTTGAATTTCTCACTTGAGAATTGACTGCAAGGTTTCCAACATCCCATTTGATGTATGTTATGGGCATTTTTTATTCGCAATATTGGTTTCAAGGTGACATTGAGGAAAATTTCAATCAACATCTATTATTGATTAAAGCACATTATTTTTTTGAGAAGCTTTTGGAACCTATCAAAACTTCAAAGGCAAATTTTCCTCTAGTTGTACCCAATATTTGCCCAACAATTTTGTTTACAAGTGCTCTTGACACGTAATCTAGTTTGTTTAAGATCACTATGCAATTTAATGTTACTATTACTATGGAGGCACCATTTCATGTTAATCCCTTAACTTGATTTTGACACACTTTGGAAGTTTCCCACATTTTATGGCATTCTTTCCTCAAGTTTTTCAAATTGGCAAAAATTATGGTAATACAAGTGTTGGGGTTAATGGAGGATGAATGAACATTTTCCATCCTTTCTTTCACAAACTCTAAATTAAGGAATCGCTTCAATGAACACTTGAGTATTGTTGTGAGAATGTATTTGGTAGGTGCAGATTCTATTCATAATTGCTCTATGCTTATTAATAAGACAATATAAATTGTATTTTCAAACGTACTTATGACATACACAACCTATGGTTTTATTCATTCTAATTTCTCTGTATATTGTATTCACACACTTTTATTATTATAGTTACTATTTTTTTATTCCCAAGATTTTTTATTATCCTTGATAATCAAAATTTATGATTAGGGTTTCATGATTCATTTAGAAAACACAATAGTTTTAGAGTAGATTCACTATTTTTTCATCATATTCTATTGCTCTTTTTACTCATAATTAAACATATCAAACATCTACAATATAAAGTGTATAAATCCAAAATGAAAAACAAGAAAATCTATGGTTCACAACCCAATAGAACTTTAAACTACATATTGTGTCTCTATTTTATTCTAAATTTGTGTGTGTGTAAAAACCAACAAGCTTCCAATCTTCATCAAATTCTAGAACTACATTTTAATTTTTTTCCTTCCAAAAGTAATTTGAAAATCAAACTAATGATATGTCTTCATCCTATCCAACTAATCAACCATTTTCATCTTGCCTTGTTGAATCTATGCCATTCACTTAGTAACATTTTGTTTTGTAGAATCTCTGCCATTCATTCAATAACAATATTCTCAATCTTTTTTAGCTCGAATACTTTCCCATAAGACACATGTTTTCAAGATTGGAATGAGCAAAAGCCCGAGCAAACATTGGATTAGACATTCCTATTGGGATTTGGGTTGGGTTTGTTGTTCCAATCCCATCATCAATGGGCTATTATTTCAAATACTCAATGATGACATCTAATGTTTGAATTTGGATCATTTTTCCACTTAAAAGTTGGGATTTAAGAATTGTCATGGTTGTTCCATGCGTTGTCTTTTTGTGTGTATGTCAGTCTTGTAATTTGTTGGGCTAGTTTTTTGGGTTAATCAAATTTCTATTGGTGTCCAATGTCCACTATCAACCATCAAGTATGCTTTTTGTGTAATGTGTAATGTCCATTATCAAGTTTGAATTACAAAGTTAAAACAAATTTAAGATAGACTGGGAATTGATTCAATCTTAAACTATCAATCTGCCTCAATTAAGCTTTGTGTCAAAATGTGTTTGTTAGACATCTTTGTTTTGATTATTTATCCAATGTCAAGCTCTATTTCTTTTTACCTTAGCCTCTTTCTTTTAACTTTTATTTATCTTCCTTTGATTCTATGACTACTTATGTTTGTTTGTCTTCCTTCAATTTTCTATGGTATGCATATTTTTGTTTTCCTTTGATTCTCTATCTACTTCTGTCTACCTCTATTTGCCTCTATTAGTTTATTTACTTTTAAGTTCTTCCTTTCATTTTTTATCTACCTTGGTCTTTTAGAATTTAATGTCTAATATCTATCTTCCTTTGATTATTTGTATGCACATTGTTTGTGTTTGTTTTCCTTTTATTCCTTTTCTACCAACTTCCAAATACCTTTGTTTGTCTTCTTTAGATTCATCAATTCTTTGTTTACTTTTCAACTCTTTATTCCAATTGTGTATGTTTTTGTTTTCATGTGTGTTTTGTGTGTATTTACTAATGTGTATGTCACTGTCCAATGTCTTATGTGTTTTCGACTTTGATTGTGATAGAATCACCCAATAATCACCAAGCTTCCAAGTTTCAAGGCCACGCATGGCAATGGTCACACACATGTTTGAGAGATTTTCATGACCAAATTAGGTGCATTGCCAATTAGCTACATAATTCAGAGGTTGTGTAGCTATATGTTCTACTTTCATTTTGTATAGCGCCAAATTTTGCTACCATAAAATTGGACATTTTGTCAACTTTTTATGAAATGTTTCTTTTACACATCCAATTTTCAATGTATTGAAGCTTTAGATTGATGTAGATTGCACTATTGAACATTTAAATATTGCCAAATATGCACAAATTTTAGCTCAATACAAGTCACCTTCGAAATTTCAAAAACCTTTAAAAAAACGTTAATATTCATACAATTGTAATAGTTATATAAAAATGTCTGTTGAACAAGAATTTATTTGAATCATTGAATCTGCCACTCCAGACCCCAATGTCATGGAATGGTCACTACCTTGTCCATTTTGTTGGGTTTGTTGCCTAGCTCGCTCGTTGTAATGGAGTTGCATGGGGCGTCACCCAATTTAAGGGGCATGGACTTGACCATTCCATATTACAATTGTGATTTACTCCAATTTGTGCATTTCATCTTCCTATTTGTCTTCTCAAAATTAATTAAATAAAAAAAGAAAGAAAGAAAAAACATCCGACAAGGCAACAAGAGAAGAAAATAGGATGGACCAAAGTCCAAACAAAAGATCACACCGAAAAGTGCAAAACGTCCAATGGGGAGCCCTAAGAGGAGAAAACACAAAACCTAGGACCTAAACCCATCACCAGTAGGACGAAACTCTCAATCCCTGGTATTTCTTCTGACACCCAATAACTATTTCGTGAGTAAGTTAATAAGGAACCCAAAAAATTCCTTCCTTTTTCCACTACGACACATGCAAAGTCTTTGTAGGGGGTGTTTGCACACGACACATGCAAAGTGTTTGTAGGGGGGTGTTTGATGTGCAGTGCTTTCACTTCCCTTCTGTTCTTGTTGGCTGTGTCGAAGACAATACTTTTTAGCTGCAGTCCATTGCTCTCCTCTCTCTCCCCCTCCCCCCCCCCCTCGGCTTTCTTTCTTCTCTCTCTCAATTTAGAAAAACTCATTACTTTACAATTTTATGGCCTTTTGTGGAGCACTCACCCTCTTGCAATAAATGTGCACCTGCAAAGCCCAGTTAGTTAGCTGAATCCTTTTAAGACGCCCCAGAAAAACCAACCCCCAAAAGAAAGAAAACAACACCCCAAAAAACAAAAGAAACAAACCAAAAAATGAAAAAAATGAAAAAAATAAAATCTGAGACGGTCGTGCGTTTGTACTGTGGACGGGAAAACAGGGGAAAGTCGCAAGCCGGTAACTAGAAAAGAGTCCTAAACTCCCGGCCCAAAGTCCCTAAACACACGGCCAAGGCTGCTGAACTCCCGGCCAAAGGTCCCTAAACTCACGGCCCCGACCGACCCTTCACGCCGCTCGCAAATGCGGTGCTCCTCTCTAGCGCCTGCCTGCACACCAACTCCTTCTTCCTCGTCTTCTTTGCCGCTAGAAGACTTACACACACACACACACACTCTCTATCTCTCTCTCTCTCCGTCTGTGGCTCTTGCTGCTGCCGCCGCCGCCGCCGCCGCTTCAATTTTCCCTTCAATCTTCATCTGAAATGCTAGAACAACATATCTAGTTTTGAGTCCATATTGTGAAAGAAGAGTATGATCTGCAGAAAGCTGGAAAGGAGTTGGAAATTGGTGTTGGAAATTGGTGTCATGGGACCGTCACCTCTGTGATTGGGAACTGGGGTTTCAAAGTGGGGTCGGGTGGAGGAGGAGGAGGAGCTGCAGCAGGGGCCTGAAAGCTGAAATGGACTCGACGACCGGAAGCTGCTTGTTGCCTGCTGCCGCAGCAGCTATGGCTGGCATTGATACGGGGGCTTGCATTGCTGCCGCTGCTTCTTTGACGAATCCTTTTGTTCACAGTGTGCAGGTAAGAGTTGCCAGATGCTTGAAGAACTGTTTGAATCTACTTGTGTCTGTGTTGATCAGTAAAGGATTTTGATGATGATGTGATGCTTACTGTTTGTGGGGTATCTGCAGCTGTTGCTGCATTGGGTTGTTGAGGATGATTTTGGGATATTGAGATTTTTTGGGGGAGAGTTTTGGAATGTAGGGGTTGGAGGAGATGCAGCATTTGCTCATGTGTGCAACGCTGGAGCTGGAGTCGGCGAGAGCCGTGGCATCAGCGGAAGTGGAACTACATGACGGACAAGTGCGGCACTTGCAGCAACTGTTGGCTGCTGCGCAGCGGGAGAGGGACGAGGCGCGAGAGCAGTTTTTGGGTTTACAGAGTTGTCTTTCGCGCTCGCCTAGCATGAATGGACGTGCAGCAGGTACTGGATCGACTCCCGCAGCAGCAGCTCCAGGAGGTCGTACTACTGCAGACCACAGCCTTCCCTGCAACTCGAGGGGTCTGTCAGGTGTTATGTCGCCCTCTGTGCAGGATCATCATGAACAGCAGCAGCAGCTTGACATGGAGGAACTGCAAATGCACTTGGAGATTCTGCAAGATGATCACCTGGACAATTTGGAGGAGCTTGATCTGGATTCAGCGATGCAGCAGACTCCTCATGAGCAGCAGCTGAACGAACTGGATCAGTCAAGCTGCCGCTCCTTACAACATCATCTTCAGGAGTATAACTTCCATCAGCAGCCAGACGGCGCCCTGCACGACTGCGAATCCGACCAGCAGCTTATTTTTTCGGACATGCAGCAGGATCAACTTCAGTCTGACCAGCAGCGCCAGCAAGTCGAAGCTTTATTGCAGGAAGCTGAGCATCAACAAGTCCGGCTCCGTTTTCCAGCTGATCAGCCACTGCAGCAGCAACCGACCAGCACCACGTCCTTGCTACAGCAGCAATTTACCTGGCCGCGACAATCGTTTGCAGCTGGTTTCTCGCAACCACCTGCAGCACCTGTACTATGCTCTGCACCCCCTCCTCTTCTTACCAGCTTACCAACTGTACCTTCTTTGTTTCAGACTCAGGAGTCCGCGGTTTCTTCCCAGCTCTTGGGCATTTTGGATCATCGGCCAGCAGCGTACGAAGGCACAGGATCCACCGGACTACTGTCCCTGCAGCAGCAACAGCAGCGACCAACTACACTGGTGCCCATGCATGTTCTCCCGGAACCCCCAGAAGCAGATCTACAGGTGATGCTGAGCTCGCTACCGGAGAAAGGCAAGCTTATGCAAGCCGTGATGGATGCGGGGCCGTTGCTACAAACGTTGCTGATGGCTTCTAGTCCCCAGTTGCCGCAGTGGCGTCATCCTCCCAAGCTGGGCTTGCAGGATCTGACCACCGGCCTGCAGCTGGAAGCTGTCTTCCCCAGCAGCTGTATGTCCTTTTCGTCTTCCACTTCTTGCGATTCCCAGACGACTGCTGCGATGAGCACTGGCAGCGGCATCGTGCAGCAGCAGCAGGGAAGAATTCTATCGCAGCCTCCAAAGACGTCGTATGGCGGCGTGCAGCAGCACAGACCACATTTGCATCGTCTCTCTTCCTTGTCGTCGTCACACCCCAGCCGCATCATCAAACCCCCTGGAGCTGCTGCTACTAGTGCTCCTGCTGCAGCTGCTCATGTTTCCGCAGGGTTCAGCAGTGTGCAGCGTAGCTTGCGACGTGTGAATAGCATGGGACATTTGATGTCGTTGGAGAATATGGCACTCAACAACCAACCTCGAAAGTACACCAAGATCTACTGAAGAAACTTCTTCTTTTGTGTCAGACCGATTGATTTTGCTGCAGGAATCATCATGCATGGAGCAGCAGCAATTGCTGCACTGCTTGATCAACAATTCGCACCTCCTCGCTCCTCATGTTCCCAAGCTGCTCCCAACCATGATTTGTTTGCAAGGGAAAAAAGACTTACATGTGAACTCGCCTTTCTCTTCACTTCACAGTGCGTTGGGTAAACAAACAAACAAGTCCCAAGGCAACCCTAGTGCTTTGTTGGCTGCAGAGGGAAGTTGAGCAAAGCTGCATGCCTTCCATGCGCCTTAACATGACAGTAGTGTGTTGTTGGATAGTATTCATGATCATCTTAGTATTATTTTGTATCTGTTTCACATGACTAGTCACAACAAACAATCCACCACCCTCATGTGTTGTTGTTGTTGTTGTTCAAACCCAAAGCTTCTGCTGCAGCGACTGTTCTAAGACTACATCGTGTTCGTTTTCCATTTGGATTTTAGACGTTAATGTGCAGAATGTTGCTGCTGCAGGTGATGAGTAGGTACTCTAACTTTGATCATAGTAGCAGTAGCTGCAGCCCATCCAGGCTTCAAGGCATCAGATCATCAGCTTGATCAAAAGCCTAGCTTTCTTTCTTTCTTTTTCTGTTGTACAATTACACTCTTGATGCAAATTGCAGCTGGTGGTGGAGCTGATTAGGGTTTAGGGTTAGTGGCGTTTGTAGTTTGTACCTCAGACTACTCACATTTGAAACGTGAACAAGATTTTAATTCTCAAAATCTGCTGACTTCACGATTCCAGTAGTTCTTCTTCATGCAGTTATGTACTTATATTTCATGAATCTCATGTTTTGCATGCAAAAGTTTTGACTGGATTTGGAGGGAATTTTACTTTTGCAATTGAATTTTTTTCCTGCCATTGAATGAAGTACCTAGTTCTGTAGGTACGTCTGTATTATACTGCAGAGCTACTGGCTTGAGCAGCAATCAATGTTTGTGCGACACAGATCAAGGCGCAGCAGTTACCAGCAGACAGGCAAAAAATGGGCTAAAGTACTTCTTTTGCTGCATGCAGCAGCAGCAGCATCGGTTTCTGAAGCTTGCCTTCTTGTCCACCGACTCTTGTTCCAGACCTGACTTCTAACTAGTGCTGCAGGCAGCAGAAAAGCAGAACAGCTGATTGTTATAACTTACCCTCTGTGCAGCCTCTGATCTTTTCTTTCTTTCTTTCTTCCTGCACATCTGAGCATTTCTGAAGCTGCAAGTTCTGGCCTTTTCTAGACTGCAGCAAGCAGGGGCTTTGTTGGGTGTGAAGCCAGCAAGAGGGGCCCAGCTGCTGCAGTGCATCAATGCAAAAGTTGCAATTTGAGGGAGTGCAGTTGTAAAAGCGTCAATCAGTCTTTTTCTTTTAAAGGAATTTCTGTTTGTAGAAAAAAGTGACAATCATCGGTATGGAGATTTAGCCAAATCTGGCTATAAACCAGAAATAAAGTACAAATCTTCAATCATCTTATTATATGTTTGGCTTTCCTCACTTCTGGCAACTGAAAACCTCATAAATCACAGCATAAATGTGTAATCACATTTATGCTATGCCTAAGGCATTACTGAGATCAGACCCCCTGGGCTCCACCTCACAGGGGCCCTTATTCCAGCAATGCCCAAAGCCTGGGGCCTTACAAGGATGCCTGGGCCTTGGCTCCACCTCACAGGGGCCCTTATTCCTGTAATGCCCATGGCCTGGGGCCTTACAAAGATGCCTGGGCCTGATCCACTCGTCAAGATTAGTATCCATTTTACTAGAATTAGAAGATAATCAGAGGATCATCTTCCTGTGATCACCCCCACTAACTTAAATCTAGGGCACTAATCTTGTCATTTCACATGCTACCTGCTGCCAGAGCCAATTAATTATTTCAGAGCTAATTGAATTTGCCTTTGGCTTTATTAGCTCTGCCATTTAAGGGAGAGACTCCCAAGGGAACCCTGTAGTTTTCATGCGGTGCCCCATGTTTTGAGGAATGCTCCCCAAGTGTTAGTAGTAACACTGTTGTAGTCTGCGAGTGAGTATGTATTTTTGGGAACTTGATGCAACATTTCCTATTTTAAAAGAATTGTTGTTGGTTTGAACTTGCAATAAGGGGAGGGGGATTTGGGGTTTAGAGTTTCATGGAACATAATTTCCTAATTTGAACTGGTGTTGTTGGTTTGAGTTTTGAACTTGCAATACGGGCACTGGTAGAGTGAGTCTCTGCTTGTTTTTTAAGTCTCTTGAGTCAAGGTCTGAATCAGCATGTATGGAGCTTTACATCAGATATCAATCACTTGTAATCCAAGCAAAAATCTATTGCAGTGGTGTCTTTCTGAGTTGAACATTTTTCTTTCTTGTAGCAGGTGAATTCAGCTTATCTGTTGTTGCTTGTTTCATTCTATGGTGTTTTGAAGTTATTAACTTTGAGCTCTTGTGGGTGTCCTGCTTGGGCTTTCTTTCACCTTTAGATGGGTGTAAGTATCGGCTATGAGAAGAAGTGTGCCAAAACATTCAAGCTCACAGATTGTCACTGCAACAAAATGTTCAGTTCAAATAGACTTGGTTCTATATGAAAATGTAAAGAGGGATGTTGAGGGTTTAAAGTTTGAACCCTAAACCCTAAACCCAGATGCAACTGTCATGAGAAAATCATATATGCAAATTTCTGTGACACTTTTGCTTTTACATTTTCAGACCTTAATCCACAAAGTGCACAATCATATTGTTTGGGGTTACAATAGTTACCTGGAACCAGGAAGAGAGAGTGCATGGGCATGGTTCCCTTCTGCCACCTTAATTTGCCCAAGATGATTCCCTCAGAAACGCTGGCTTTCTTACGAAGGCTTCACATAGACTTCTTCCATGGGAACCCGAGGAATTGGATTTGATAAAAGGAGTTGAATCCCTACAGAGTGGTTCAACAACTTCACTGAGGTGCACAATTATGGCATCTCACGAGTCTAATTTAGTCCCAAATCTGGAAACACGAAGACAATTGCAAAGCTGAAGGAAGAACAATTGATTGACTAGAATCAAATGAAACTTTTTTTTTGTGTAAATGGAAGTTTTGTGCCTTGGATATGGGAAGTGTTCAATTTCTCTAGAAAAATATTTAAGGCTCCTAGAGTTGTTATCACTAGGTTTCAAGTGGGTTTGTGAATTTGCGTAGGTCTAATTGAGCAGATATTCAGTTGAATGGTCTTCAGCTCCTGCCTGAAGAGCAGAAGCTGGAGGTGATTTGCAGTAGCTACTTTGAAAAAGCCCGCAATCATGAACTCATGGGGGATGCATCAAAAAGTACAATTGCAATTTGCTGAGGATGTGTCTACAATTGCAATTGACAGTTGCTGCAGGGTATATGGATACATGTGTCTACAGTCACAAATCATTGCTGGAGGTCCATAATTGTGTCTTCAAATACAATTGCAAAATTGCTGTTGCTGAGTATGTGGATGTGTCTAGAACTTGCAATTGCTGGCGTCATTGTCACATCTACAAATACAAAATTGCAATTGCTGCCTGGGAAGCTGGGAAGCATCCAGGCATCCATTGCAGTTTGGCCTCAATTGGAACTGTCTAGTTGAGCACTGTCCTTGGACAGAACTGTACACACTTGCACTAGTAGCACCATTAAGGACTCATGAAATTCTCAATAGAGTGAATGACAAATAGAAGTTTAATCTAGCCTTGCCAATTCTTCATTGTATGCTTGAAGCTCAAGCTCAAGCATGCATATTCTTCCTGCACCTCCCTCACCACTTCATCAAGGAAACCCTAAACCTGTATACATAGCTTACTAATGTATTATAGTATCGTCTGTTGGTTGTACCTGCGCACACTGCAAAAGAAAGTCTCAGTAACTGGACTATCTTCCTTGATCAGCCAAAGTAATTTTGCACCAAAACCTAAGACATTTGTGCTAGCTCAGATATAACACCCTGAGTGCCATTAGAACTCAGGATGTAATTCCTACCCGGTGATCTCTATATGCTAATTTTTTGTGCTCAGCTGCATGATGCATAACAGATCATGTGTAAGTACTACAAATGTCACAAATGCAAGTAGCTACATGCATGCAGCATATAACATCTTCGTCAGAAATTAGTCGAAAGCTCTGCTTGCTCTACTGACAACGAACAAGAAGAAGAGCCTTAGAGCTGCAGATCCGGAACTAATTGTTGGTAGAGATGCAGTCAAGAGCTGCTGCTTCTTCGATGAAAAGATTCATCCCCGTTTCTACGACAGCGTCATGTAATATACGAAAATAAAACATTCACAAAAATATGTAATAAATATCTGGTAACCGAAATCACGTGCAGCGCCAGTTTTTGACGGGATTAAATCGCCTGGCAAATTGAAGCTCGACACACAAACGGTGGCCAATCCCGCTGATTTTCAGCGCGGCTGGCCGAGCGGAAGGGCGGCCAAGAGGTACCTAATTGGCGGTGCCGTCCGTCCATCACGGCAGCTTTCTAATTCGCCGATAGGTGCCATTTTCTCCGCCAAACAAGCTGCTATCAAAAGGGGTCATCCTAGACGTAAGCGGCCGACGCGCCGCTCTTGCCGTTCGTTACATGATGCTAGGGTTACATGATGATTAGGGTTACATGACAATGCAAGAATTGCAAAGAAAACAGCTTCTTCAGATTGTTAAGGACTTCATCTTCCTTTTTCTGTAGCAAGCAGGCTGGCAGGCAGGCGAGCGAGATGTGAACTCGTCAGGATCTTGCACTACTGCACAACTGGCTAGATGCAAAAAGGTTCAAGACAATCCCCCTGAGATCAAGGTCCTTAGAAGTCAATTCTACAAGGCATTTTGTTTATTATACTGTGGGAGGTCGCATTGTAATACGAAATTGAAGTTGGAAAAACTTGTGAAACCTGATGAGACCTCTACTCTACTGTAGACATGATAATTCCTGTGACATTCATGACTAGAGCTGAATCTTCAATTCTGCTTTGATGATTGCAGTGGAGTTTCATGAATTTGAGAAGAGAAATTCTCCAGGGCCAGCTCCATGACGATGATATGATGCTGCGAAAAACAGTATCAATGGAATCAAATCTACAACGTTGCTGGGATTAGTGTTGATTTTGTTATGAACATCCTGTACTCCCTGATCTCACAGATCCTGGACACAGAAACTTTCAGAACAAAATTCTACTTTGGCTCACCAGCATTTGCTAGGAGCCGCCTGGAAACCTTCCACTGTGTAAAATGAATCCCCAGCCTGCAACCCATTATCAGTTTGAGAGCTTCACTTTCCTTTCATGGTGTCAAAGGCTAAAACGTCCAACATGATGAGAGATCTCATGAAAGAGACTCTTAGATAATACAATAGCGCTGCTGCGAGCTTCAGTTTTAAGAAGATTATTGCAGAACAGGACACAGGGAAAGCATCATTCTTGGCCAGCAAATCAAAGAAGAGGAGCGGAGATCGAATTTAATGGACATTAACCACAAGCAACAAATTCAAAGAGAAGGGAAGATTGAAGACAATTGGCAACCATGTGGCAACAAGTCAAGGAGGAGAGGAGATGATCAAAGATCTTGTAAACCATGGCAACAACTCAAAGAGGAGGGGGGATTAAAGATAATTGACAACCTTGGCAACCTTGGTAACAAATCAAAGAGGAACCAAAGGTTGAATATTATTCATAACCCTGGCAACATATATGTCAAACAAAAGGTGAGATTGAACACCTTGGAAACAAATCAAGAAGAGGAGAGATTGAAGATTATTGACAATCATGGCAACAAATCAAACCTAAGGGGAGATTGAATTCATATTATTAACAACCTTAGCAACATATCGAACGCAAAGGGAGATTGAAGATATTTGATAATCTTGACAACAATATCAAGAGCATTTTCAGACATATGAAACCTATTAGTATGCATCATAACTAGATTTATGATACCTTCATGATATGTTGCTTTCAAAATCAATTGGTCTTCAAGGATGTTCAAATTATGCAAATTGATTTATTCCAAATGGTGAACATTATTTAAAGGAGGAAAACATTCATAGTAGTGAATCTTGTCAACTCCTCCAAACATGATCATGTTTGAACAAAAGAAAAATATTCTAACATAAAAACTTTGTTTGGACATATCAGCTTAGTGATCAAAGACATTGTCATTCACTTTCCACACAAAAAATTTCAATCCATGGATCGTATGAAAGGTTGAAGGTATTTCCCATGACATATATCAAGCAAAAAGTAGGACTTGAAAATTCATGCTAACGTTTTATGAAGGTTGTGTTTTGATTAAGGATTTAACAATGTTCGTATTCATAAACCTTATAGGGAGATGTAAATGAACATGTCCTCTAACTAAAAATCATAGATTGTGTCATATTTGTTAGTTAAAGAGTTAATGATCCTTTTCATATTAAACTTCCAAAAAAATATGATCACACCTATTTATGAAGCAAGATAGTTTGTTTTATTTGACACATTGAAACTTCCCAAACCATGGCACTTCATGTCACACTCTTGGTATCTTTGGAAAGCTTTCAATGAGTAGTGGTGCACTCACTTGGTTTGAAACTATTTGGAGTTTCAGTGTGGAAGCTATTGATTATTGAACCATTTTTTCAATAAAAATAAAATAAAATGAAAATTGAAAATTATATTGGAATTTGGAGGCATTTTTGGTGTTGTTCGAAAACCTTCGATGAATCAAATTTAATAGAATTTATTTCACAATTTTTAGACCTAAAGTCTTGAAGATATTGAATTTTTAGCGAATTTTGTTGCTGCAAATTCAAACAAATTACAAAGAATTAGGTTTAAAAAAGAAAAGCAATTGAACTTGTTCACACTTGGGCCAACAACATAGGCTACATTAGTTTTTGTGAAATATAAAAGTTATGGTTTGTTCAAATTTGAAGGTAATATCATAAATAAAAGATAAAATAAATACCATTGTTTAAACCAACATGTACCTAAATAAATAATGTAGATATTCACATAACATCTTTATCATTACACCATTTTTTAGAATTAAAGATGGTGTTAAACATTTGATAGCATAATCAAAATATTTGGCAAATGAAATTTTCATTCTATAACATCATCAATAAATTTCTTCCATATTTCACAATCATCACAACAAAAAACCTTCAAATTTTCATAATCATCATGATGTGTTTTTTGTCACATTTTTCTACCTTTCTTCACAATCATTTATTTATTATACCTTTACCACACCTCTATTGCACCTTTGTTGCATTTCACAGTCATTTTTCTATTGTGAACTTCATAATCATTTATCTATTATTATTATTTTGGTTACAACTTTTATGTTATTATTTTGATTGTTTATTTATTCCACACCACCATTGTTAGAACATCTTTTTTTATTTTTTTGCATCCACTAAATACTTCAATCTCTTCCTTTATTTTGATAGTCTTCATATTTTACAAGTGCATTAGTTTGTAATAGTCAACGATGGAAAATTTAAAATCATAGGATTATGCAAAAAACATGTATGCAATGGAAAATGTGAAAGGAAAATGGAAAGGCAAAGGAATTGCAAGTCCCTCTCATTTGCATAACACCAATTGGAATCATAATGAAGTGATTGCATTGTTTAATTGCAAGCAAGATGGACACATCATTATGAAATGAATAGTTGATTCATGAACCAACATGATACTTCTAACATAGAAGTGGAACAAAATATCAGAAGAATTACAAGCATTAAAACACAAAAGAACAACAAGATGCATAAAAACAAATAGAATCATAACTTGATGATGAATAAAAAAAAACTTTCATTATCACAAGGTATAGGCCACAACACTTTCTATTGAAACAAAACAACAAAATAGTGAAATAAGTTACATTTGCCAAATCTACAATGGAATTGAAGCTTTTTAAGGAAAAAAAAAACATAAATGTTTAACAAGCAAAGGGATATGGTGTTGTAACTTTAGCATAGGGCTTGCGACCAAAGCAAGGGCTTGTAAAGGTGTAGGTCAAAAGTGAAACCCAGGAGTCACATTTCATGCTCTTGGGAGTGCAAGAGAGTGTGAGGGAATGAACCCTCACACTCTCAAGTGAACTCCCACTTTGGGAGTTGTAGTCTTAATGGACTTCCAAATTTTTAGAAGGTAATTGTAGGGGGTCAAAACTCATTGGATTAAAGTGTTCATTATACCATTGGAAAGCTCTTGGAACTTAAATGTTTAAAATGGGCTTGCATGACTCATTTGAGTACTTAAAATATAAGTCATGGCCAAAAGAAAGGATGGGAGTCAAATTGTCAATTTGATTCTCAACCACTAAAAGTCAAAAATCGCCCTAATTTAGTTGTGTGCAGGTGGTGTGCCACATACCATTCAAAAACTCTTGATGAGGGCTACAACTTTGATTTACATCTCACCTTAACCAAAGGTTTGAACCAGAAGTTATGGCCCTCCAAAGCCACAGGAGTCCCAACTTCGGGAATTTCGGGACTCCCAACTTGGGAATCCTTAAACAAAGTGACATTTGGGTGCAGGGCCCATGGCCAAGCACAAAGAATACTATAAGGGGGAAGGTGGTGGCTTCCCCCAAGTCCACACTGTGATGAGTTTTGTGAGTCCATGTTTGCCCGTGGCTTGTCCGTGCACCAAAAGTGCTCCAACTATGCATTAACCAACTTGTTGTTTAGTTAGTGTAGGTTTGTGTGAACAATTGACCTACTTGTCACTCGTCCTAATCCTTATCTAGAGCTTTAGTACGCCCCTCTAACCCTGAAATGTTGTGAGCCTAGGAGCGTGCCCCAATTCTTTATCCTTCCGTTGTTTTCACCTTGAAACTTTGAGTTAAGTCTATCAAGGAGTTTGGGGGTGCGTCATATGGAGTTTATGTGCAGCTAAGGGAAAAACAAGAACTCATTTCCCTCCATGGTCTAATTATTCTTCCATGCAAAACTTATGTAAAGAAGATAATGTTTTAAAAAATAACCAAGAAATTCAATAGTTCAATCATGGTAAGAATCAATGAAAACATCCATAAAATGTGTTACATTGGGATGATTATTCATAATCTATTGGACCAAGCCAACCTTAATGTATTTTCATAATCAATTTTGATGATGTTCCAAATTATATAACATTAGGGAAAAGCACCAAACAACCAATGCATGGTGCAATTACAACTCTCGAAAGCATAAAAGTTAACCAAAGCAAATGTTAGTCTTCATGTTAATGATAAAGGTACAAACAAGAACAAGGTTATTGTGGATGTCATGGATCAAATCATGCAATTTAACTAGACATTAACAAAAATAGAACAAAAAATCAAAAGAAAACATTGAAATAACATCTCAAATATCTAAAGAAAAAGGATAACAAATCATATAAGATGAACAAAAACATGGTAAATGTACTTTCAAATCTAAGCACTACAATGTGACATGCCTTCATCAAAGATAAAAAAGCTCATGCCTATGCTAATTATCCTATTTGAATTTTGATTTGGTGATCAATCACCAATGATGAACGATTAGAACATTGTTGAAAAGTGACATCTAAAGAATAGCAATTCAATTTGAGTTAGATTGCCATGTGCACATTGAACTTGATGAATTCAATTTAATTCAAAACAATTTGAATCATTGATTCAAATTTCAATTCAATTCAAAGGAGTCTTGTTCATTCTCTATGTGCTTTGCCTATTGCTTAGAAATGTCTAAAGAATTTTTTTTGGCTAGTTCCTAAAAATTTGTTACTTTCTAAAGTAGGTTTTGCCTCAATGGATTTTACATTCATCTTATTGTTTCAACATCTTATTTTTACACCTTGGGAATTTGGAAGGTCTTCCTATTGTAGTTAAAAAATCAACACATTCACATCTACATCCTTCCCATCTAAAATCAAGTCATACAACATGCAACAATGTGTGTAACAACATTAGGAAGGAAAAGGATATGAAGGTTGTTTTTTCAACAATAGGTTTTGAAATTATTTTTTAATATCCCAAATGCATTTTCAACTAGACTTCTCCCCCTAGAATGATGTCTATTGTAGAATGTTTCTAGAATGGTATGTTTGACATTTGCACTTTGCTTCTAGGGGGTCATCAACCATGGTCAAAAAAGATAGCCCTTTTCCCAAACGATGTAGGGACAAATGTCATTATGAAATCCATTTTCAAGATTGAAAAGGCCTTCATAAATTACCTCAGTACAAGGTAAAGAATTGCAAAATTTTGGAGTTGCTCATAGAACTTCGCAATCCTATAAACACATCTTGAAAACATTTTTCATGGTTGACAATTGTTTGCAATTGCAAACTATGAACACTTTTGATTTCTAGGAAAAGTAATTTGTTGCAAACACATTTCAATTAGTATTTTGCATATGGATATATGTGCAATCAATTGCGCCATGATTGAAGGGAGGCTACAAAACATTTTCACCCCTACCATGTGACTCAAACCAAATCTATGTGTTCTGACAATTAGATTTAACTTCTAGAGACCACATTAATAACAACAATGAACTCATGTAAAACCATGTTCATTAATGATTTGGACCTATTGTAAACATTTCATTAAAATACAAATATTCAACTCCATGAAACAACCTATAAAGTGAACATGATATTCCAATGCCAATAGGAATAATAGAAATTTATACTTTCTATGAATTATTTCCATCAAAGGTTACAATTTCTTTATCATTTGCAAAACAACCTATCTAGTCATTTGGAAATGTTCAACCCACCCTTGAGAAAATCGACCCATGTCATATGGAGTCATGAGAAAATTAGAATACCATGCAATATTTTTAATTTTCATGTAGTTTTCAATCTCCTTATTCATTAACAATTCAAAATTCGAAAACATCCTAGATTGAAGCAAGATAACAAAAAAATTCATAGCTTGAAATAACAACTTCAAAATCCACCATAAGGCTCATTATTTCATTATCATCTTCAAAGCAAAGGTTTAGAATTGATCCTATAGTGGCAAAATGATATGGTTAAATTGGATGAGAAGCATCAATTTTAATTGCCTCATCATATCACAAGACACAAACACATATTGACAAAACAAACTCTAACAAAACAAAATAAAAAACAATGAAATATAACAAACAATAAATAAGAATGATCAAAAACATCATCAAAACTTCAATGCAAGCATAGAATACATCAAGAATGCCCTTGAAACTTTAACATAAGCGTAGAAAGAAATCAAAGGAAATGCAAGCATTGAATACATTAAGATTGAAGAAAACTGTAAACTTGAATGCATTAAGAAACATTAATTAAAAACAAAGAGCAAAGAAAACCATAGGGGAGGTTAATTCCATTAATTCCAAATGATGTGCAAAACCATATAAAGTGCAATTAATTAAAAATATATATAATTTATAAATTACTATACTCAATTGTAAATAAGGTGCTTATAATTCATTATGCAAATATACTTAAAATATATTTATAATATTTTTAAATCCATCGAAATACACCTAAAATATTCCATTATTTCATAGCATATTAAAAAATACCCATTTATTTGAAGTGTTTTTAAAAATATACAAGGAATGACCTCTTAGAAGAACAAAAAAACACAAAATGAAAAAAAAATTGAAAGCATAGATCAAAGAAAACACCAACTAAGCAGCAACAATATTGGTGAGAGTAATGGGATATGAGGGAACAAGAAAAGCACACATTGAAAAATGAAAAAGAACAAGAAGAAGAGACATTAGAAATGACAAAAAAGCTTTTATCGAAATGATGACGCCACATTTAATAGATGTTGATAACAAATTTTAAATGATGAATCATGAACATAATGTGTTGATGAAATTAACCTATGTACCTAGTCACAAAAAACTACATAAGTTTGAATGGTGATAAAATAACATTTGAGTTAATAGGTACTTGTGGGTAATCAAAAAATATTAACATGTCATTGACACTAATTAAAACCCTAACACCACCCTATACCAAAAGATGTCTACTAACTTTAGGTTTGAATTGTCCTACATAAAAAGAATTACCTACTTTGGAAGAATTTGAATCCAAGTTTATTAATTGACTCTTCATTTCATTAAAACTTTCAAAAACAAGTTTTGTTATCAACATTGAGTCTCGCCTTCAATCAATTAGGACTCAATGTTTTTAACAAAACTTGTTTTTTTAAAAATCCAAAGTTGAAAAAAGTTTCCAAACCGTAAAAACAACAAATTTCTTTTGATCTCATGATTCATTTATAACAACATTTGTCAACCTTCCAAAACAAAATCAATTATAACAGTCAAGTTATGGACATTGCCTTCATTAATGAATGTTGTTGTAAACATGGATAACATTTTCAAAAACAATATTTGAACATTCAAGAGAATCAATAAACTCAAGATTTTTATTGAAATTGCAATAGGTAAAAAAATTGAACAATAGAGGTGAATTTGCTTCAAGATTTATTAAATTTTTTTTACAAAAAACAAGAATAATGAAATAGTTATCAAAGCTACACTTCATATTACAAAGTGGTTTAGGATAAAAAGAAATTTGATGTTTGACTGAAATTTCTAGATGTTTCATTTTGAGTATCATTGGAATAGTTACCTAACCTACATTCCATAACAAAATGGTTTAAGATTTAAAATAAAATTGATGTTTCGATGATATCAGTAAATCTTTCATTTCTAAAAGGACTTACACAATTTTTTGAATATAACTTATGGATACATCTAGTTACTTGTTAAATTGATGTTGTACAAGAACCCATAAATTGACATAATGTAACACATTACAATTGATTAAAGGTGGATGTAAAAAGTGTTAGTTAATATGACATGATGGAAATTTGAATTTCTAATTGTTCACAAGGTAAATAGGGACCTCCCAACCTTGGATTATTGGTTTGGTTAATTAACAATTAAAAAATATAATGTCAAAATGATTTATTTTATTTTCACTACAAAAACATGTGCCACTTATAAATAAATTATGGTAACATCTAAAAATAAAGGTTGGGTAAATGCATGGTCTGGTGTACACAAAAGCATTGTTGGAAGGTTGTAGTTTTTAGAATAATAAATTTTTTGATGTGGTTTTGTAGGTATTTAAAAATTATTTAACAATAGAATTTTGTAATTAAAGGTGGTGAATGCATCTTAATTTATCATTATGTTGTGAAATCAATGCACATAAGAACAAAAATTGTTTTTAAGGGAAAATTTTGCACCACAATGACATCAAAAAATCCAATGCATACCTTACCGTAAGGTCAATTTCATCAATAATTAATAATGCTCAAAATAGTGTAATGAAATTTAGTGAAAATAGAAAGTTAACATGTTGAAATCATCATAATTATCATAGACTACACTCTGAATGATTTCACCACTCATATTATAATATTATAATAGATGATGGCAAACTTTTGATTAAATTTTAAAGATGAATTCATCTTTTCAAAAAAAAAAAAAAATTTGTTTTGTCAATGTGGAAACTGACCTTAGGCTACAAAAAGTTACAAAGGATTCTTTGAGGAATAATAGGATAAAATCACCACATTTTGAGGGGTTTTTTTTTAAGTTACCATATTTAGACAATAGGTTTTTGGAGGTTGCCAAACATAACAAGATTCTAAAACCTTTCTACTTGCTTCTTTGACCTATGGCCAAATTTGGTTAATTCTTTTTCACGAAAAAAACTTCAAATCAAAGACTGCCATTTTAGTTGTAAATGACAATATTTCAATCATTAATGACACATGTAGTTACAAAACACACAATTGTTTTGGATAAATGGCAAAAGAAAACCAATCACAAAAGACATGACATGGCCTTCACATGACACCCAATTGTAATGATAATCACATAACTCTCATGATTATGGGTGGATTTTTCATCCATTATTTTAGACAATCTTCCTTTTGATGTAGCATTTGCTAGTTGTAAGACTACATGACTATTGTGGTTGACAATTGTTTATACGATTACAATATGCCAAACCAAATGGTGCCATGTGTTCATGTGTAGACAATGATGATGTAACCATGTGGCATTTTGTGGTAATGTGGGGGTTGGGGGAGTCTACCATCCTAACTTAACCCTATGCAACTTAAAAATGCAAGTATAGGTTAGGGTATTGAAAAACCTAAGCTTAGGAAACTTAGTTTACCTAAACTTAGCCTAACTTAACAAAGGCAACCTAGGCCTAGCTTAAGTAACCTAGTTGGGGTCATTTGTGATTGGGGTTCCAAAAAACAATCTTTATTTTTTAAAGGATTAAAGTTCAATGTTGAATATTTGTTCTATCTAAATTATTACAATTGTAATGGATTCTTGTATGCCAATAGCTAAAATGATGTCTTGTAATGTTTTACAATATTTTAGATATTATGCAAATGTCTTCTTGAGTCCTTTAAACTAACTATATCAATTGTTTTAACTACATTTAAAAAAAGATAATAATGAAAAGGAATGTATGAAATCTTGCAATTGATTTCAAACTTTTCATATAAAACAAACATGTTAATTGGGTGAATTTGATGAAAAAATAAATCAAATGAAAATTTCTAAAACAAAGGTTGGGGGGGGGGGGGGGGGGGGAAAAAAAAAATTAAAATTTTAAATTTCTTTTACAAAAAAAAATATTTTGTGGAATTTATGAAAGATTTATATATTTTTTTTCCTCTTTTTATTAAACTACTTTTTT
>Ga0116227_10004584_pt1 | contig 29899 bp, 21 predicted proteins | sample S1TSphgellanicum_FD_89693 | JGI IMG/M metagenome (GOLD analysis project Ga0116227, IMG submission 89693) | Host-associated microbial communities from peat moss isolated from Minnesota, USA - S1T2_Fb - Sphagnum magellanicum MG | ecosystem: Host-associated > Plants > Peat moss > Unclassified... | reverse complement strand
TCCCCTTTTTTTTTTTGTTTTTTCTCCCCCTACCATCTTCCCCCCTCCCCACTCCCCTCCCCTCCCCCCCCCCCCCCCCCCCCCCCATTTCTTTGCTACAACTATCATGTAATCTTCAATTCCAAACAATTTTGTTAGCATGAAAGTTGAACCTAATGGCCTTTGTGTTGGTGTTAAATGTTTGGAATGGGTGTTAGTAACAACATTGTGAACAAACTAAAGCAAGATGTCTCATCTAAAGTCTTGTTTAATGTTGGCACTATTAAGCTTATAGTGCAAGAGATGTTAAAGAACTTGAAGAAGCGGGTAAAGCTTTGAAAGCTTCACAAGAGAACTTCTCACACTTGGGCCTTTTTCAAAGTGAACAATAACCAACATGTTGATTTGGGGCAAAGTCAAGTCATGAGATGCATTGTTTGACAAAGTGGAATGGTTGGCCTTAATATTCTAGCCTTGCACATAAGATGCCACAAAGGTTTCATCATTTATCACAAAGTTAATGTCATATCAACCATGAAAAAACAAATGGAATAAGTTGTGGACATTGGTTGTTTAGTGCCGCACTACAATTTGTCATCACCAAGACACGCAAAATTTTAAATGAATTTGTTAATGTGTTTGTCTTTGATAATATGGTTGATCTAAAGGCAAATAATTTTATGCAAAGTTGAAAGAATTCACAATTCATGTGAAGTGCCAAGTGTTGGATTTTTTTTAACCTTTCTTTTCATTTTTGCATTTTGCCATGGATTTGATTGTGAAAAGGGTCACAATATGGTAGCTTTAATGCTAGATCAAAAGTATGTGATTGGTGACTAATTACGTAGGTTGTGAAAATGCATCCACATTGGTTGGTCAAATGATGAATAATTGTTACTACCTTTGTTCATTTAGTGTTACAAGTTTTTGATTCCCTTCGTGTGTGATGAGGAAACTCAAGTGTAGAGCTTTGACATTGAGTGTGAGGATTTGTTTCAAACCAGAAAAACTAATGCAAAAGCTTTGAACCAACTTGTGGCATTGAAACTTGATTTATTTTTGTCATTGTCATGTTGATATGGATAGTTGCAAATGTGCATCATCTTGGTGGTGTGTAAAGGAGCATAAGTTTTTTATTTTAGATTTGTTGACTCGACAAATTCTTGGGATTCCTATGAACTAGATTGAAACAAAAAGGATTTTCTCAATTGCTAGAATCTTCATTGCATTCCATAAGTGTCAATTATAAAGTGACCACCTTGACCAAATGATTTTTGTTAGCAAAATTGGTTCTTTGATCCAAGGGTTGGGTGTTTTAAATCTTTTGACCTTGCATGTGCTTGTGAGGAAAAATCAATGTTGGTAGAAGAACTTGATGTAAAATTTGAAGATGAGGTTAAATGAAAAGAATATTTTTTTGTTCTTTTGGATTTCCCTTTTTGTTCCTTGTTTTTCATTCCACCAACATGAACATAAATCTGATTTTTAAAAAATTTACTCATATCTTTATTTTTATGTGAATCAATGAGGTTTTTTTTCACAACTATTTTGTATTTTGTATTTTGATTTTTTTGCGTAAGTGCTTTCATTGAATGAAAATGCATGAGAGTTATTCTTATTATATGTTGTCCATGGCTCATTTTAAAGGAATATACAGTTTCAATGCCTTGTTGAAAATGAGAATTAAAAACATTGTGTTGTTCATTTTACCTTAAAAAATACTAAAAACATGGCTGATTTCAAAAACCTTTATAGTGTAAACGAATATTTAAAATAATTCATATTTGAAGTAGAAATTCACAATTGAAATAACTAGATTTTGGCCTATATGGTTTTTTTGCCTAAAAACCAAGACTATAATTGGCCAAGTTTCTTCAAAAATCTAAATTAAAGAATTAAAATTTTGGATAGATGTAGTTAGGTTAACGGCTTTGCTTCATAATCATTTTTTTTTAACCAACAAATTTTCTCCCAAAAATCTGATCAAGAAAATCGCCCTTCCAATTTTCTAAACCCCTAAAACCAACTAATTTTTACAAATCTTTAATTTTTGAAGAACCAAAAATTGGTCAGGTCCAAGCATGATTGGGGTACCACATTTGAACTTTAAGAACTCATTCGAATGATTTCCAAATTCACTTTTTTTTTTCATTTTTCCCATGACATGGCTTACATTTCACCTTTTTTTCTCATGTCAAATGAAATAATTTTGTTCCAAGTTTTATATAGGCCTCTAAAGTATCTATTGTTTTCACTTATGAAAATGAAAATATTAAAATTTAGTCAATGTGAACCATGTTCTATCAATGGCCCAAAATTCTCAAAATTTTGACTTTTTGAAACTTTTTACATTATAATAGGGCATTTGGTTCTTGTCACCTTCATACATTTATACACATTAACACATAAGGTGTATGTGGTAAAAATCTTGGGTCAAAAAAAATTGTTTAGACATTCCTTATGAATCTTTAACCTTTTTCTTTTCATGAAACAAAGTCTTGGATTTTTTTCAAATATTTGGTAGGAATCTTTAAACTTGTTCAAATTTGACATTCTATGCATAGAATAGTACCTTTGTAATGTATCTATCTATGAATAAAATCAAACTTTCAATATGAATGTGTTATTATGTTTCAACAACATGTTTAAATGAGGGGGTCTAATCAATATAAAATGATATAGTCATTTTGGGTATCCCAACCATGTTTTGACTTGGTCAATTCTTTGGAAAAAAAATTTTGGTAAGATTTGAAACTAGTTGATTATGTAAATTTTGAAAATTCAACTATATTAAACTGTCAATTCATTAAAAAAAAAAAAGCCATCCAACATTGTATTATATTTCAAGCAAAAACACCAATACCATTTGTCATGTTCATTTTTTCTAGGAAAAAAAACTCATAACCAAAAAAACTAAAATGGTTTATGTCAATTTGAATACCATTAAGCTAATTTTTTTTTTAAAAATCATTCGAATTGACAACCTTAAACCTCGACCACAACCATAATCACCTCTTATTAAAAAAATCATAAATTTTTATTTTCAAAAGTCACCATGTTTGAGGAAAGCAACATGAATTTTATTTGAAAGTTTTGACAAATTTCAAATTTTCTTTGAAAACCTTACCTGGAGGTTTAAGAAGATTATGTATATATCCTAAGATTATTAAAACAAATAACCATGCACAACACTAGTTGATTCTTCCTTTAAATCATATATAAAAAGATGTGATTAACCACAAATTGGATTAAACCAAACTGAAATTCAAAGCGGTAATTTATTTTTTCATGAAAAGAATTCCATGTTTTTACATATGACCACAAAACAAAGAAAAATAAACATTCAATGGTCATTCAATGGTCCATGCACGGTTGGGGTTTTTAAAAAAATGAAAAAATATTCTAGGGGATTTTTAAGGCTACTTATTGAAAATGACATTTACATTGAACAAATTTAAATGAGAAAAATTGAATAGTCCAAAATAAGATAATTTTTGTGGTGGTGGTGGTGATTTTTCACGTACATACATAATTGTGCATCAATATTTTGGTTTATAAGCATAATCACAAAAAATGCCAAAATTAATTTCTAAAATTAACTAAACACGATTTTTCACATATTTATTTCCTACACATGTGACTTGCATCTAAAGTTATACAAACAACTAGACAAGTAATTTAAAAGAGGAATCATTTCCTTTGCAACCCCTTTGCTTCAAAATTTAAATACTTAAAAATTTCATATATATATTTTTCATCAAACTGACCTAATGAAAATGCAATTTCATAAAAGGAAACATTATTTTCTTGTAAAAAAGATTTGAAATCAATTGCATTATATTATGCATACATTCCTTTATAAAAAAGTATAATAATGACAAAATATTTTAGATCAATCAAGGACTCAAAAAAGTTGTTAAACAACATCTAATAATTTTTGGATTTTTTAAAACACTTTTTTTCTTGATATTTCAAGTCATGTAGGAACATATAATTATATTATAGTTGTAATATACTAAAAAAAAAAAAAATAAATAATCCCTTTGTAGTCTTTTCAAAATTAGACACTATTTTTTAAACCCCAATCATGAATGAGTCTTGAATAGGGTTTTAAATTGAACTAATCAAACTAAAATTCAACATGGAAAGACAGAATTAACTTTTTTATTACACATTATATATATTCATTTAAACTTTTTCATCAAATATATTATTTCACATTAAAAAATATGACTTTAAAATAAAGGAAAATTCTAGTGATGAATAATTGAAACTAATATATGGGGGATTTTTTGGATTTTTCGTTTGGTTGTCCATGGATCATTCCAAAGACAATTTCAAAAATAATTGTCTCATTTTCAAGCCTAATTAGTTCATTAATTGGAATAAATACTTCCTTTTCCTATTAACTTTTTCAATAACTATTTCCCACCTTTCCTAATAACTACCTCCATTTTATAACTACCTCACTATTTTTCCCTATCCATCAACATGGATATGAAACAACAAATTAACATGTGTTTTTTCAATACCATGGAATGTATATTAATTTAAATTAAATTTGACATTCACATAAATAATGATGAATTATTAAACCATATGAAAAATAAGAAAAAAAATAAATTTGATCATCAATGTAGTGCATAACAACAAGAAGCTCAAATTAATGTTGAATGGTCTTTAAATAGGGTTTGAACCAAACTAACTAAACTAAAATCCAGATATCTAAGAAACATTTAACTTTTTTGTTGCACATTATAATTTTTTATTTATTTTCATTTTTATAAAAAAATTGGTCACATGTATCATTTCACAATTTTAAATGTGATTGTAGATTAAAGGCAAGGTCTTTGAATTGGGTTCAAATCAATGTTGTTTATTTCTTGATTTTGAAAGGATCCATTGTTTTCATTTTTTATTTTTTTTAGGTTTGGGAGAACCTCCAATGTGACTTTGGGAATGGTTTTTTGAAATTAAATTTTTTATTTATTACACCTTTTTAATTTTTTTTGCCTATGTTTTTTCACAATTTTAAACACAACCAAAGAATTTTATTTTATTTTGGATATGTCTTTGAATGACCTTACAACTTGAAATAATGAAAAATATTAATGATTGAAATTATTGCTTATAAATGGGACTTAAGAAATTCATTTCATTTGAAAGTAACAAACAAATCAAATTTTGTCAAAACTTGCAATCCAAATGTCATCATTAATCTCCCCATCTACAACTATAAGCTTGAATTGCTTGTTTATTTCCCCTTTTAACACCAATCACAATTGTAACAATTCAAGCCATTACAAGTCTATCATGCAAAAATTCACAATTATGTCCATGTGAACATAATGAAAATTGACGTTTTCACTTGGGGTACATCCACTAAGCTTGTACTAATGATATGGATATAAATTTCAAAGTCTCTTTGTTCAAATTTTTTTCAAGGCTTCAACATGAAATTCTCAATCCTCACTTGGTTGTCACACCCAAATTTATCAATGTGCAATGTCACCAATGCCCCACTCAAGATTACACTCATGGTGAAAATATATTTTCATCTATAACAATAACATCTAAACATGTAAAATTACTTGAACTACCAAAATTCCCATAACAGTCGAGCACAAAGCCCTCAAAACAACATCATGAATAATATAGTCCAATTTGCTAATGGTGATTATAAACCTCACTCTCCTTATAGCCATTATCAATATTGTGAATGAATGACAAGCCCACATCACCTAACTAGAATGTAAAGACATTTAAATGGCATGCATAATGATGATAAAAGTTCAACATACTAACTTATAAATAAATGGTGGTTAGCATGGTCAAAACCCAAATGGATCCTTTCACTATGCATTGATGGGGAATGTTGCCAAAATTGCTTTTATAATGGACACCACATGACCCTAGAATGTAGAAACATTTAAATGACATCCATAAGGATGACAAAACTTCAACATACTAATTTTAAAATAAATGGTGATTAGCATGGTCAAACCCAAGTGGATCACATAGCAATGGTCAACATTTAGTGGATCCTTTGGCTTAGAATGTAAGGACACCAAGCTTTGGCCTATTCATGGGTGCATCATGATGTCTCTACCTTGAAGGGCAAAGCCAATAAAGGAAAATTTATGTTGAGTGGTTTATTAGTAGGGTCTAAGTTTTTATCATCATTTTGTGTGTTTTTTGTAAAATTTATTTTTATTTTATTTTTTGCATTTGACAATAAGGGGGAAATATGGCGAAATTTTTTCATGACTTTTTTTTTAATAATGTTAAATCACAATTTAGGTTGGTCTTTAAAATAGTAAACATCAACTCTTTGACATCAATGATTCTCATTAAAAAAATTTCAATGTTTCAACCTACAAATATTTGATTTCAACCTATAGCAAGGATTTTAAATTTTAAAATGGTCCAAATTTGCTATATTCTAGAAAAAAGCCAAAACCAAAAATGCAAGTAATTATATTTTTATAATAAGTTCCAACAACTAACAAAACAACAAAAAAAAAGTGTTTAAATTATTTGACTTTCATATTTATCTTATAAGCACATTTGGCTAGATCTTTGTAAAAAATGATACCCACTTTTGTTCACTACATCACAAAAGTGACAATTTGTTTTTTAAAACGACAAGTTCACATGGAATAATTGAATTATTGTGCAAAGCAAAACCAACATTGCAACACAATTTTTGAAAAACATCAAGTAAATTTGACAAACAACACAACCTTCAAAACCTTTTAAGCCATTATAAACACTCAAACAATATAAACTTTCAATGTTCATTGAATTTCATTGTTATTCAAATTGTTGTGATGAGGCATTTTATGTATGTAACATTGGTCTATGTATAAACGTAGATACAAAATCAACTTTACCGCACTAAAGAAAAAGTACATATCATTTTATTTTTATGTTCATCTTAATTTTTTAAAAAGGTGATTGGTAATAACTTAGCAAAAACATCCATAACATACATGCAATTACATATGCACATTCAAAACACATGAATACATCAAAACCGAGTTTAAATTGTGATCAAAGTTATATTATAAAAAACCAAAAGTCAACCAAAAGTTAACAACAAATATTTTAAGACAATTGAAATAAAAAATAAAAAAAGTATAAATTGACCAATAATAATAATAATAATTACTACTATTTTAGCACCTCAAATCAATTCACAATTGCCATAAATGACTAAAGTTGATTGAAAGAAAAATATAAATCCATTGAAAGATTTTTAAATGTATTTGTGTGCAATCAGACCAAATTTGCAAACAATTTAAAATGAACTATTTTGATTTAGATTTTTTTTTTTTTGCAATTAAAATCAACCAAACAATGATTTTATTTCTTGCGAATTCTTAGCTAATTTTGATTTGAAAGATATGATTTTGACTTGTAAAAATCATTTTCCATGGGAATAAATGGTCCAAATTTCCAGCTTTTGAAATAGAAATAAAAATTCCAAGTCAACATATATGAATGATATGTTCCATTAGGTAGTTAAGAATATAGAAGGACCCTTGCCTTGTTTTCATTTCATATATGGTATGAAGCCAAATTTGGCTTTTTTTTGTTTTGGGATGATCACCACCAAGTTGTCTACATCATTTGAATAAAAAAAATGTTGCACAACCAAATAAACCAAATTTTAGTCTTTGTGTGCACCTACATAAGACCAATAATTGGTCATTTGAGAAGTGCATTTCCACAAAAGGAGTAAGGTAGTTTGCAATTGAACTAATCTATCATTTTGAGGTCAAATGGATGAGTTTATAAGTGTGAAGAAAAAAATGAAAAAAAATCAACAAATGTTTGCAATAAAAAATTTTCTATGATTGAACAAAGGTAAAAATCAATGCATATTCTTATTTATGGTTGGAAGCTTTGCACAAGTGATCAAAAGTGAAAAGAAATTAAGAAATTTTCAACAAAAAAATTTGAACATCCAATTAAAAAAAAAAGAATACAAATCAATTTATTGTTGTCATCCCAAGCATGTTACAACAACCATAAGAAGGAGAATTGGATTCAAACATTGTCTTATTTGCAACTTAAAACTTCATACAAATGATAAAGAAAAAAAACTTATATAATCAAAACCATATATGTTTGAAGCTTACATACCCAACTCCTTACCAACCTTCCTTTGCTTCCTAAACACTTACACAATGTTCATACCTTACCAAGCTCCTTACCAACTTTCTTTTGCTTCCTAAACAATTTCACAATTTTGATACCTTACCAACCTTCCTTTGCTTCTTAAACAACTACAAAATGTTGATAATGTAGGTTAATTCAAAGCTAAGTGTGTGAAAATTATTGATTTTGGAGTGGATTTTGTTGCTAGAAATGCAAACAAATTGCCAAAAATGGGGGCGTGTAAGGAAAAATTAGTTGAGCCTTCAATGTGTTCACACTTGGGCCAATGTTGGGCACAAGCTACATTAGTTGTTAAGGAAGAGAGAAAGTCTAAGAGGTTAATGGCTTGTGAGATTGCGATTTTCACAAATTAAACATAAACAAATACATTAATTTAGGGTTTCCCATCAAATCAAAAGGACAAATTATAAGTGTACCAAAAGAAGATTTTGGCGCCCTAAAGGAATTAATTATTATGAAATAAGGACACGTACACATCATTCATCCAATTGTGAGCATTATTAGGGTTAGAGCATTTGTGGGAATGTGGATGGATGTAAGTAAGTTGGGGTTCCCTTAAGGGGGTCCCAAAATTGGCAATTGGTATGGTGTGGACCCTCAAATAGGTAAGCATTTCGGAAATCCATACTTTTACGTTGTTCCAAAAGAATATGGACAAAACTTTTTTAAAAATTGTGTTTTTTGTGCTTTTGGGTGTTGTCTTTTGTTTGGATTTCCATCCTTTTTTTTTCTTCTCTTATTCCCTTGTCGGGTGTTATTTATTTATTTATTTACTAAGTTATATGTTTATAGACATAGTTTACACTTCCCAAGACTTTTATAAGTTACTATGGATTTGAATGATTTTGTCTACCAAAAGAAAAGGAAATATTAAAATTACTTATTCATCATTAGGCGGATTAAGGTCATTGATTTTTTGTTTTTTATTTTTTCAATTTTCTAATATTTTGTCATTAGCTAATATTCCATGAGTGATTTACCATTAAATGGTGATAAGTTTTAAAAGCATGTCTAGTTTTTTAAATAAAAAAATAGTTTAAATAATGTTAGCAAATTAAAATCAAAGTCCAAATGTGGTGAATTATTTTTCAATTCTTTTTTTTTTTCCCCCAAAATTAAAGTATGTTCCACACCATTGGTTTTCACATCATAAGTGAAATTAGCAATACCATAAGAAGTATTGGTTGTAACCATATATATGTCCCACTTAGGGAAAACAAATGGTGTGTCACACATTGTGGCCTTGCCATTTACATTAAAAAGTATCTTAAGGCCATATAATTATGGAAATTCAAATATTTCACCATGCAAAAAAATATCATCTTTCAAAAGTCCTTGTGTCAAAATAGACCTACTACCTAAAGGCCAAAGCCCATTAAGCTATTATATTATATAATGAATCCAATCATAATATCCTTACCTTGGTAGGATATCAAAATCACAAAAATTTAATAAAAGAATGATGGCCAAAACCATCACAAGGGAAACAAAAAGGGAAGGTCAAAGAAAGGTCAAAAGACACGTAGCCTGTAGGAACCAAAAAAATGGGAGAGACTTAGTCCTTCTTGTGGTAGGAAGCTATCCCACCCACGGCCCCTTTAATATCACCTGCATGTAAATCATGGGATCTAATAGTAATGAGAGGTCTAGAACAAACCTCATTTACCAATGCAATCTTCCTCTCTATAATAAAGGCTAAAACATGCTAAAAAGTAATACTAACATGTTGCCTGAAAAATTAAATACAAAAAGATAAGGATCAATGACCTCCCAATTGTCTATCGTGGAAAAATAGGCACACTCCTTGATGAACGATCCATATCACGCTTGAATGCACGTGTGCACCTCCATGGCCATCGAAAAGTGGTGCCCTTCATGAAACCCTCTATACTTGTGGATTTTAGCAATGGCATTAAATGGGTCAAATGTGAATCTAAAGTGAAAATAGTGGAATGATTAGGAATTAGGGCATGCTCCTTGGTTCGCAACACTTTTAGAGTAAGGGGGTGTGCTGGAGCTCCGAGATGGGGACTAAGAAGAGTGACAAGCAATTCAATTACTCAAACGGACCTGCACAAACCAAACAACAAGTTGGTTAATGTGTAGTTGGAGCACGTTTGGTGTATGGACGAGTCACAAGCAAACATGAACTCACAAGACTCACCACAACCTAGACTTGGGGGAAGTCACCACCTTCTCCTTTATAGTATTCTCTATGCCCGGTCACGGGGCCAACACCCAAATGTCACTTTGTCCCAAGATTCCCAAGTTGGAGTCTTGAAATTTTCAAATTGGGACTCATGTGACTTTGGAGGCCCATAACTTTGTGGGTAGACCTCCAATTGAGGTGAGGTTTAAAGCAAAGTTATAGTCCTCGTCGAGAGCTTTTCAATAGTATGTGGCACGCCACTTGAACACAAGGAAATCTGGGAAATTCTTGATTTTTAGTGGTCGGGAACCAAATTGCCAGTTTGATTCCCGGCCCTTCTTTTGGCCATAACTTATGTTTTAAGTGCCCAAATGAGTCATGTGAGCCCATTTTATACATTTACATTTCAAGAACTTTCCAATGATATAAGGAACTCTTCAATCCAATGAGCTTCAACCCCTACGATCACCTTCTGAAAATTCGGAAGTCCATTGAAACTCCAACTCCCAAGGTGAAAGCTCACTTGGGAGTGTGAAGGTTCATTCCTTCACACTTTCGTACATTCCTAGGAACATGAAATGTGATTCTTGGGTTTCACTCTTAGCCCGCACCTTTGCTAGCCCTTGCCTTGGTCATGAACCCAAGGCTAGGGTTGCGAGATCCTAGTTGTCTATCGTGAAAAAGATGGGCGCACTCCTTGATGAAACAATCCATATCATGTTTGAGTGCGTCGTGCACATCCATGGCCATTGAAAAGTGGTGCCCTTCATGAAACCCTTTATACCTGTGGATTTTAGTAATGGCGTTAAATTCCACAACTACATCTGTTGGTCGACCAATGACACTCAAAGGCATTATCTCCCACATCAAATTAATAACCACCACATCTAGAATGAAGATCGGTCCTTTTGGGTCAAGTAGAAATCGGCTTGTAATGAAACTTTTGATGCAAAGGTGTACCCACGTTTTTTCCATACAACATGCCCACTATTTCGAATGAGGACATACATGACATCTTGGATGGTGTCATGTGTGGTTATGTATTGACCTTTAAACGGGCAATGAATTAAATGTGTGCCATATGTGTCCAACCTATGTCCACATTCACACGTGAGAAGACTAGATGCCGAGGGTTAAATCAAACCGAGATGAAGATGTAACACCGAGGTGAAAGTAAAGTGTGTAATGCGAAACAAACAAATTGATGGCTTAGCAACCAACCATAGCCCTACCCCTTTGCCCAAACAAGAACAAATGCGAGCTCTAGATGCTAAGGAAATGGAGTCATCCTCCAAGATAGACCTAAGGGATGTGTTATGGTGGATGTCCATCAAAGCTACTTATAAACTTAGAACGCCAATAAATGCCACACTTTTAAAAGAAGTGTGCATTTCTTTAACTACATGAGGAAGGCCATTTATGTTACATGTAAGCATGATTAAAGCACGTGTGGGTCCCCCCTCGACCTAAGAAACATATTTTTTCAAAATAGGTTTATCAAACATAAGAAACCTAGAGCACAAATACAGAGCCACCAAAGCTTAATTCCTTAGAAAAGTAGATGGGGCATAATCTTCCATAGAAAGAAGGCTTATACCACCAAAAGATATCGATAATCAAGCTTGATGCCTCGCTAAAAGGCCTTGAAAAGACTCCCACAATCCTATACCCTTAATGTCCCCACAAACTTGCATAACTTTCCTTTCGAAACCTGCCAAAAGAGATAGGAAGACAGAAGGAGGTACTATCCGTGTGAAATAAGAAGGTTGATGAGCTACACATGAGGACATGGTAAAAACATGGTAAAAGGAGCTAATGTTACAGTAACCATTACTGAATTTGAAATGTAATTTGTACCATTTCGTAACATGATGTCCCAACTTGCAAAAACTTTATCATTGTGGTGTTGATGTTGTTTTTTTATAGACATTGCAAAAAAATGATATTTTTTTCCCAATGGCATTGAGGTCTCCAAAAGCATTGTAAACTTGTTATAAGCAATGTTTTTTTCTATTGAATTTTCCTAAATTACACCCCAAAAAATAATTTTGAAATATTACAACATTTCAATTAAAGCCAAACATGGCATTTTTAAACAAATGTTAAATATCATGATTTATTTCCAAAATTATGATTTATTTCAAAATTACACTACATATGTAGACATTAAAATAATGAAAAAATAATTTTGCAAGTTATGTCACATAATTTCCCATGTTAAATAACAAAATCTAGTTGGATTACAAGTTTTGTGGACAAACCCAAGTACACATGTGCATTTATGTTCACAAATGTTTTCATATTTTGTGCACTCATATATAATTGTTTATAATATCTAAATAAAAAATCTTGAAGTTTCAGTATTGTATGGATGAAATATTGAAGATCATGGATGAAGAATTGACATAGATTTTATGTTTTTAGATCGAAAATCAATAGTGTAGTTTGAATGCCATGCCATTTGACTAATTTAATCCATTCACAAATTAGGGTTAGGTGCTCAACAAGGTTGGGATGTTTGTGATTCTATGTTGTTGCGATTCAGAGTCTATGGTGTATGAACTATGGGCAACAATGTGCGGGAAGGTGTGGTTTAGGGTTTTCATATTGTGTGTTTTATGGGCAAGCTCAGGGTGGGAATGCATGGGAAGTTCGTTTTGAATTTGTTGTTTCTTTGTGCGTGCATCACCATGCATAGTTTACACAACATGAATGTTCATAGCCCTCAAATGAATTGAATGTGGAAAGCTTTTTGGGAAACCTTGAAGCGCACGAAGATTCTCAAAGACAACAAAGAAGAAGAAACGTGTAATACAAAGTTTTTTCTAACCCCGACCCAAAATCCAAGAGAACTCCAATGTAGAAATGAAAAGTTTTATCTTAGGTGTAGTTGGGAACTTAATAGGCGACGATCAAAGTGCTTAACATTTTTGCATGAAAATATTATTTATAATTTGTTGGATCTTGTGCGTGCTTAGGAAGAATTTGAAAGCAAACACTTGAAAGCATCCACATATGAGCTCACAAAAGTTCAAGTGCATTACTCTCTTGAATCACCATGCGACATTACATCCTCTATCGTAGGAGCTCAAAGTTCTAAACATGGTTTTGAATTTTAGAATGGTTGTACATCATCTTTTACTTTAGGAGTTCAAAGTTGTAAACATGGTTTTGTTGAATCGCCTTCCCTTATAAAGGTAGCTTTTATGGGATTACAACCTTAAGGTTTTGTCAAATCTCTATTATGAAGTTTGATCTTGTACAAATTTGGGTTTGAATTTTATGTTCATTATTTTGTAGGTGGGAGGCAATAGAAATGGGGAGTGCCCAAGGGGAAGGAGCTCTTCCTCATATGGTGGAAGAAGAAAAGGTAAACCATGGCTTTGATTACCAATCGTGGTATGTGCAAAAAAGGATTAATGACATGCAGGAAAGGGTGCACAAATGTAGAGCTTGGAAAATAGAAAAAGATGCTAAAACACTTGGACTTCCGCATGTTGCTACCAATAATTTTCAAGGTGGGTGCTTGAAACAAGCCCAAAAAATTGCTTCAAAGAAGGCTAGAAATGTTGTATTAGTCATGGTGGAGCAAGTTAAATGTAATTCTCCAAGTTTACAATAGTTAATGATGGAGAAGTTTTTGTGCCATCCTATTGTGAAAGGTGAGCTGCCTCCTTGCCTTGTTGATGTTGCAAAATTCAAACAAAGTCAACACATTTTGGGTAATTTAAAAGATGGATTGACATCTCATTTTATAGGCCAGCGGCAATCTAGTCTTGTTTTGGCAAAGGATATTGTGTGCACTTTAGCTACATCATCACAACCTTAGAGGAATAGTAAAGGCATCATTAGGCTTTCAAGGGTTGATAGGCGAAACATCAAGAAAGGCATGGAAAGGAGATTACTCTTGGACATTTAGAATGATGCATTTTGGTTGAATCACCAACATGAGAGGCGTTCAAATGGCTTGTCTCAAACAAAAATTGCCCTTGTGATAAATTGGTGGGAAAAAAAAACCACCATCTCCCCACAAATGAAGGATATTGTTAGACAGTGAATTGCAACAAAATTGTATGAAATGCAGCCCACACATTATTTGCAGATGTCAGAAGTTAGTTTCAATCAAAGGTTTAGAAGCTTGAATTATGGTTACAACTTTCAATTTTGGACTTGCATGTGTTTTCTACTGAGGATGCTAGATACTTTGGTACTACCAATTGGTTATTATTCAAGGGTGCTTATTGTTAACACATGATGCTTATGTTATTGATGCTTTTGGGCTTACTGTAGATGTTATAACATACTACTTGATCTTGGGTTCAATTTTTAATGTACTTACTATAGATGTTTGGTCTTGGTGCTATCACTAGTACAAAAGTGGGGTGTAGTTCATTAGCTAAATCACTGTGGGACCTTAAAAGTGAAATGAGTTCATTGCATTTTAGTGATTTCACCCTAGTTAAAGTTATTTACTATAATATCATTATGTAAACATTATGTTTCACTACTAGTTGACATAATTCACTATTATAATTTATTGTGGTAAATAGGTTTTTCTTATGTTGTTGTTTTAAATACCTTATGCTACTTTATGATATACCCTACATTATTTTAAGCTACCTTAGTTATTCTAATTTATACCTTAAGTTATTATAATTTATTATACCTTAAAATATTGTACATTATTCTACCTTAAAGTATCCTAACCAACTTATTATACAATTTTTACTTTAAGTTATTTTAAATTAAATTATTAAACTAACCTTAAGTTATAACTTAAGTTATTTTATATTAAATTAATATATGTTAATTCAAGTTATACTTTAGGTTATTCAAGGTCATTCTATTTATGTTATTATAAATTATTTTATCTTAAGTATAACAATTTAAAATAATTTATAATATAATATAATTAATTGAGGTAAAATAACATAAAATAACCAATAATAACCTATGAAAAATAATTTAGAATGGCCTACAATAAAATAACTACTAATAGCCTATGATAATATAGCTTAGAATATCCAATAATAACTTATAATATAATAACCACCAATAATCATAATATAATTTAGAAAAACCAAAAATTAACCACCAATAACCATTAATAAAATAGTCACTAATAGCCATGATAACTAAGAATAATATAACCAATAGTGGCCTACAGTAGAATAGTCAATAATAACCACTAATAGAATAACCACTAATAACCATTAATAAAATAACCACCAATAACCATTAATATAATAGCCACTAATAACCAATAATAACCTATGATTATTTATATTAAAATAACCACCAATATCCACTAATAGAATATTCATCAATAATCATTAATAAAATAGTTCCATCAATAACCATTAATAATTTATGATAATTTAGCTTTAAATAACCACCAATAGTCACCAATAAAATAGCTAATAATAGTTATTATTAAAATAACCACCAATAACCATTAATAGAATAACCACTAATATCCATTAATAACCACCAATAGCCACCAATAAAATATATGGGCATTAATAGAGTAGGCACTAATATAATAGTCATAAATAACCTATGGTAATATAACCTAGAATAACCAATAATAACATAAGGTGAAATAACTTGAAATAACCAAAAGTAACATAAAACAACCAAAAATAAGTTAGAATAACTAAAAGTAACCTAAGGTGAAATAATTAGAAATATCCAAAAAATTTGAAAGTAGCCATAAATAGTTGTAAATAATGTAAGGTGAAATCATTTAGAACAATGAAAAGTAGCCTTAGAATAACTAAAAATAGCCTAACATAGGTAGTATTATTATATTAACAAAAAAATTACCCATTTATTAAACTTTTTTTTTTTTAGAATGGTCATTGAAATGTTATTATAATGATATTCAAAAAAACATTTGTTCGAATGATTTTACACTTTCAAAAAAAAATAAAGGTAATTATGTACATTATTAGAAAAAAAAAAATTAAACTTTTAATCATTTCATTTGGATAAAATGTCAATAAGAAATGAATTTTCAAAGTTTATGTTTTTATAATGTTTAAAATGAAATATTTGATAAATAGAATGCAATGTAACACATTATCACAACAAATGTGGTGGTTTGAGGGTAGGGGTGTTTACCTTTATCCTAAAGGTCAAAGGATCAAACCTCACAAATGGTGTGTTTATGGTCAATACTGATAAGTTGACTGAATATTCTCCTATGTAGGCCCCTAGAGTAGGTGTTTACTTAGGTTGATTACATGGCCTATGTACCTAGGCCAAGTTTTTAACCTAACATAAGTAGTGACACATGTCAATAATTTGTAGGCTGAAAATATGAAATTATCAATAATATGAAATATGAAATAATTTAAATTTAATTGATTTCCATGTTGTTTAATTAATTATATAACAAGTGAAATGGTTTGGTGAATTTGTATTTCACTTGCAAGTAACCTTATTTCATTAGTTACTAGTGGACCAATTCACTATTCGTAGCAACTAGTCCCCATTCACTAAGGGCTTGACCAATTTCACCATAGTAAAAATGTCCAAATTCATTAAAAATCTAGTGAAACCCATAGTGAACTAAGATGCATTTTGGTGTAATGTATGTTAATCATTATGCTTATTTGGGGTGCTTACCTTAAGTACTTGAGTGGTTTTTGTGCTCTCAGAATGCTTACAACAACTAAAGGTCCTTAGTCCTACTCCTTATGTTTCTTAGTATGTTTATTCATATGGCATACTATTACTAAAATTGGTTGTTGTTTTCTCAAAGTGCTTATAACCATTGAACTTGTGCTTATGAGTGCTTACATCCATTAAACTTGTGTTTGATGAGCTTTGTGCTTAGATGTCAACTGCTTATTGTGCTTATTTTACTATGTGGTGATTTGTGTGTAATGACTTGTCTGCTTACTATTAATTGTGCATGTTCAAGTTCATTTTCATGTTTGTTGTTAATGCTTACTATTTATTATTACTAATAACACCTCAAAATGGGAAATTGGTGACCTATTACTTATTCATATGATGTAATGAACATGAACCTAAGCTATACTCAGGGTGCTTAATGTTAGTAAGTGTGAGCTCACAAATTAATGTACCTAGGTGCTTATTGATGTTGATTTATTTAATGTTTAGATGATAAATTTCTTAGAACATGCATTCATGAACATTGTTTATAATACAAAATTGAACAAAAGGTGTTTACAATTTAAGTTTTCATCTTCTCTAAACTCATTCAATGCATTTTTCTCTACTTAAGGTCTTTGATGTTATTACTTGGGTGTTTACAATATAATGTATTGGAATGCTTGTCGTTTATTCAGGATGTTTATACCTAATTTATACCTATTAGACATTCTTAATTATTTCAGTAATGTGAGAGTGTTAAACTATCAAAGGTGATTATAGCATAAGTCAAATGTATTTAATTATGTTTACTAAATATTAAGATTGTTAAACCTCGTTGCTTTTAAAAAATTCCTTTAATTGTTTTCAAACATTTCAATTAAATGGCCCACAGAAAGAACATCTTAAGGTATATTACCTAATCTATATCCACCACCTATGATTCGCTTGATGCAGATCATTCATTCCCTACAAACAATTTTACCAATTTGAAAAATTTGCATGTTTGATTGATGATCCAAAAGTTTCACAAAACTCTTGATTTCTTTGGGAAAGAGTCAAGTGGTGTTGTTGCAATTGGTTGGGCTAGATTGCAAGTGTGATGTCTCTTCCAATTTCTTTGCAATGATTTTGGGTAAATCTTTCAATGCATTTTTTCTATTGACTATTTGGGAATTATGTGACAACAATGTGTAAATGGTAATGCAAGTGGACCCATGTAGATCAAGTTCTAACTTGTTATTATGTTGTGTAATATGGCAATTTGATTTTTTCACAACCTTTAAAACTGTTCACCCAGGTGCGCTTGTTATGTTGTCAATTTTCCATGAACTAAAGCCATGGTGGGTGCAATGCTTGAAGAGTTGGAACACAATTGTTATCAATACCATTAGGAACTATATGAATAGTTACAAGGTTTTAATGACATGCAAGTAAGTGAGAAAGGTATACATAGCAATTACCAATGCTTGTGCCTTAATGTATGCAAAGTGGATTCAGATGCCATTGAAATTGAAGTTTGTGATGCATAGAGTCAAACATATAGTGGCCTCATAGCTTTGTGAACTTATATTATTTGTGAGAAAGAAGATGTTAAATGGCATTAGAAAGACTATTTCTTTGGTGACTATGTTTACTGTGGTGTGAGATCACTTCCACTTTGCCCAAAGGAGTTGCAACCAAATGCTTTAATCTAGTGGCATAACATTGGGTATGAGGTTGTGGGATGTAGTAAAGAGGGCAAAGAAAAGAAAACATCAAAGGTTGAGTTCCACGGAACATTACCCATAGAGTTGATCTCATACTTAGAACTGCGATTGAAAATGTTTATACTGCATAACTTCTTGGCTAGATGGAAAGATGTGCAATTCAAATAGTCATTGGAAATAATGCCTGAAGGAGTTGTGGTCTCATGTGTTGACTTTTCTGAGAATTATACCATGAGGATTCATAATGAAATTCAAAACATGCATTAGCACAACTTTCAAGTATCCATTTTGGTTCACATTTGTTACAAGAAAAATACTTCTTACAATTTTGTCGAAGATGAGCCTAAAATGATTAAGGAAGTTCATTATTATGTGTTAGATGACCCAATGCATGACACACTATTAGTACAACATGTTTTCATGTTGCATTGGCATCATTTGACTAAGTAATGATGTTTCCCAAACTTTCATTTTGTTTGGAGTGATGGTTGTAATGGGCAGTTTAAGTTTGCAAGAGCTTGGTATTTTGTGGCTTGATATCCATCATTAACAAATTTTAACAACTTGCTAAATGGTTGTGAAATGGTTTGGATTATTTTAGCAATAGGCCATGGTAAAGGGGAAGTGGATGGGGTTGGAGCTTAATTGAAAAGATAAGTGCAGAAAAAACAAATCAAACCTCAAGGGTAGAAGCTACAAAATGCAAAGGAGATTGTTAGCTTCTTGAAATTAGAGGCAAATAAACACCATGCTACCCATGCAAATGCACGGAGACAAATCAACAAATTCTTTTGGAATGTGAAGGTTGGTGATGTGGACAGATCCAAGCCATTCAATTGTGAGACTATTTATGGTAGCCACAATATGCACCAGATATGCTCTGTCTCCCACAAGGACCCAACCTTGCTTCAAGTTCATGAAATTTCATGTTTTTGTGTTGCTTGCATCAATAGGAGTTTAAAGGAGAAATGCGAGAATGAACTTCATGTCCATCCATGGACATTGAAAAGGCTCAAACCTTGCAATAGTTTGGAGGCTAGGAACATCATGTTTGATCATGATGAAGAAGTGGAATGAGGTATTGGTGGTGAATGGATAGCTAATGCAGTTTGTGTTGGGGATAATGTATTTGTGTTTAATTATTGTCAATGAAACCAATGAACAATTTTGGCTACTCCTAGTGGACAAGATTGTACAGTATGTTATGCATGAATCCTTTGAAGATAGGTGGAAAAATTCCTATGTAAAAGGGGATGTAATTATGAGGGGATATTGGTATGAGATGCTACATGCAAATAGTTGTTCATATACTCTTCGAAATGACAAACCTCTAGCCTACATATTTTCACATTTCATTATACCATCCAAATTTACAATGGCACCCACGATCCATTCTATTAGGGGTTATGCATCTTACAAACTAAAACTTGAAGTGTTGGGTTTCATTGTTGATGCGATAGAGGCAACAAGACTCTTAATTAATTGAATGTATTTTGTTATCCAGTAACGAATTTTTGCATGTTTTGTTCTCATTGGTTTGTATGGTTTGCTCTGTGCAATGTGTACATGTGGTATTTTATTGCATTCACATGTGAAGTATAAAACACATCATTAATGTTTGAAGCTTGGACTTATAGAAGGGCGCATGGGGTGTCCAAATTTAATTTTAATTATTCTTTCATGCCTTTAATTGTCTTTTGTTCAAATTTGTCAAGGATGATAAGATGTTTTGTTTTCCCAAGTTCTCATTGGCCGTCCAACATTTTGGTTAGGTAGCAGGTCTATTCAAATTAATTTCAATGAATTGTTACATGTCACTGTAAGATGTTCATTATTCAGATGTCAACATTTGCTAGTTGATTAATCTGAATTTCATTGATTCATATCACGATGGATAAATGAGAAAAAGACCAAAACAACATTTGAACCCAACCTATTATTTGGGTAGATATGTGATCTGCTAGTATTTGAACATCTAATGGGGGGTCCATGCATTTTTAATTTGCCATTACTTGGCAATACTAGTCTTTAGAACTCATGACACAGTGATAGTGTATATATATCACTCATGTTCATATGAAACAATATATGTGAATATAATATATCTTAATACTTGTTTGGGCTATAGATATAATTTTGAAGTTGTTTTAGATTTGTTGTTTTTAGGGTTGTCTAGTTGGATTATGGTCTTGAACTAAATGGAAAAATCTCAAATTAAACAATTTTTTTGAGGTTTTCATTGATTTAATATTGAAATTTTAATAATGGTCAATTTGCATGTGAAATTTAGTTCAAGCATTTGATAGATTTTCCCTTGAATAAACAAATAATTGCAAAAGAGTTGGCAGTACAAATAAAAGACTTGTAGACTTGGGATCATGTCACAAAAGATGCATAGACCAAGACTTTGCTTATGATGTTTAGTCAAATGCTTATTTTTTGTAATATTTACATTGTTCAGAAGATGGGTCTGCCCCAATTTGCTTGGGAAGTTAAGTGCTTACTATATGTGGTACTGAATATGGTATTAATTTGATTAATTCCAAGATTATTTAATATATTCATTTGGAGTGTTTACTTAAATGATTATTGTGACTTAGATATGTGCTTATTATGGTAAATAGTTAGCTTTCACATACAAGTCAAAACTCCTTTGGTTAATCCAAACTCATAGCGTTTAATTTTTGATGTGCTTATTAAAGTTCAAATAGCAAATATATTGCCCATAAAGTTCAAGCTTATCACTTGCTATTAAATGCATATAACCGCTCAACAGTTTAATGCACCAATATATGTTGGAATATCAGAGAATCTACCAGAGAATATACATGCATAATAAAAAAAACTTTATGTTTCCATAGAAACCTCCATGTAAATTTGCAAATAAAGATAGGATTTAGGTTTACAGGAAGCTGCATGTGCAATGTTGCCAAAGTTGAGTATTGACATAACTTTAAGCAGCTACAACTTGGATTAACCTTAAAAAATATTTTTACTGTGGGTAGTCCTAGTTGACCCTAACATGTTTTCCTTCATTTGAGCCCTAGTGGTTACTTTATTCTTTGACAAAGCCACATTCATAGAAGCCTTCTTCCTAATTGGTGAACCTTGACCATGAGAGGAACCCTTTTGTTTATGAAATGAATACTTGACTTTTTACCCAAAATCCTCTTATGTAGTACACAAATTGCCTTTAACAACAATATGCTCACCAATTTCCAACATAACATTACGTTGGTATGTGTTGTCAAACTTTCAAGCATAATAAAGCAGTGATAAGGACTCTGGAATCTAAACACAATTATAACAATTATTAATCACATAGCAACATAAGCTCGAAGGAAAAACATCGAATATGATTTTTGCATGTAACATACAACTAAATGGGCCTTTCAATTATGCGTTTTCATTCAATTTTGGGATTAATTCATGACATGCACCAATGAGTTCTATGGTCATGAATATGGAAATTGGCATTGTGTAATTGCCTCCACCTTTTAATTAATTAATTCAAGGTCTAGTCATAAGAAAAATAAATCATATGATTAACTTGCAACATGTGCCACTGGCATTTTAGGACTTTTTTCAAGCAAGTTTCGCTCAAAAGGCAACTCCTAATGCACTATGTTAATAGTTTGTGGTGGCACTAAAACAAAGACTTTTTCAACCTTTGCCAAAATACATTAGTCACAAAAATTGTGAATCCAAGTACATATCAAGATTTGATTGTTTTAAACTTAAAAGAATGTAGGTTAACATAACTTAGAAACATATAAAGAAACTACACATAAAAAATATAATGTTTTGTTTTCACCATAAGCTATTTTGGCATGATGTGCATTGTGGGAACTATTGACATTAGTGTTATGTGTACGCCAAAATGGTGCAGTTACAACACTTGTTAAATTGTTCACAAACACATTCTTCAGTGGAGATTCAACCTTTTCATGAAATCTAGGAGAGGAAGGAGGTGTACTATTTTGAAGTCCTACATAGTAGGATTGAAGGCCCAATGGGCTAATACTTATTGCTCCAAGGCTCCACTTGTGGATTCTGGGGTAGAATAATTTTTGGAGCCCAATTCAATTTGTTTGAGTTTTGAAGTGTTACTTGTAAGCCATGGTAGATTGATTTAGCAGAAATGTTTTATGAAACAATCACAAGGGGAAAGGAAAAAATAAAATTAATATTCCTTGCTTGGGAAATATAAGTATTCAGATATAGCCACATATAATTAAATCAAAATAGAGGGACATATTAAATTCTACAAGTTTGATAGAATGCAAACATTGTATTTGAGTTGAAGAAATTGCTTGGATACAATACTTGGATTTAAAAAGTCACAAAAAATACAATTGATGTCCTACACATAGTTAGGTCAATCATTATTCCAAGTATTATTTGCAGTCTATAGGGTGAAACATGTCCTAGGGTGAAACATTTAGAGTCATTGATTATACATAACATGTGCTAAAGTAATCACAAAAAGGACAATGTCTATTTGCAGGAAAGGTAAGTAGTAATCCCAAGTAATATGTGGCAACATGGTAATTCTAAAGAACTAAAATCACAGATGTGCTAAAATAATCACAAATGTGCTAAGGTAATGATAGAATTCACATGACTATTTATATGTGGTAATTAATCCTTATCCCAAGTAGACAGAAACAGAAATGTCTTAAGGGTCAAGGACTACAAATCAATAAGGATGAGAACAATAATACATGTACTAAAGTAATCACAATAAGCATAATTACTCCTCAAATGTAAGGAGTCATCACATGTTCACATGTGAGGTCATTATCCCAAGCATTCCAAAGCAACTAGACTTGGTGAAACATTCAAACTCACTAACCATAAATAACATGTGTTTAACAATTTGCAGAAATCACATTGACTGCTTTCAAGAGGGAAGTCCTTATAATCCCAAGGGATTTGTAGTAGTAACATCCAAAATTAGGTGAAACATTCAAATTAGTAACCCTATGTATCATGTGTGAAGTGGCACATATAAAGCTTCACACATCCACACTAAAAATTTCTCAAAACTTATTTCAATATGAATCAATCATGAAAATGCTTTTTAACCTACATGTGTTACATGTGAAAGACAACCAATATGCAAACCTAAACAACATGCACATACAAGATAGATAGTCCTTAAAAATATAAAAAAATCCTTAAAAAAAACTAAGATGAGGATAGGGAACTCACCATCCGTATGGCAAAACCCAATTTCCTTATGCAATGTTTGTTTTAGCTCCTCTGGTGATGCATCCAATTTCAATGTTGTAACAAGTGTTTGCAACTCTTCATTTTTTTCACATAATCCAAAATTGTTCCACCATCCAAGGTGAAGCACTTCACCACAAACCAAACATTTGTTATCATTTTTCAACATTTCCCCCAAACATAACAAATGGTATGTGTGTTTACAAGATGTTAATGTAACATCATAAAAATTCTACCAATTTTTACAAAAGTCACATGGCTTGAACACTATGACAAAGTTTGGATCTAAGTCAAAATTAATGGGGCAAGATGGACGTAACACTAGTTTCGGCCAAAAAGAAAAACCTCTTCCTTTTTCCATACTTCCCAATTGTTGCTAAGTTGCAATACATCGCTTTTTTAGATCTGTTAGATCCCTCTTCACCTTAGCAACATTAGTTTCAACCTTCTAGTGATCTAATTCAATATCTTGAAACAAATCCTCACCCTTGATCACCTTATTTGTTTTGTCCTTCAACAGAGCTTGTGAGGTCTCCAATTCCTTCTCTACAAGTTGTTGCCAATGAACAAGTGATTCTAGTTTTGATGCATTGGTTCCTTGCTCATCAATCCCACCAGAAACCTAAAGTTACAAAAAACATGAAAACATTTCAATGTGCTCGATTAACCAAAACATAAAAGAAAATAGAAACAAAAGCAGCAAAAAAGAGACCACCTATTCTTTCAAGAACATCACTTGGTTTGTGAACTCCTACACTTTAGATTTAGTAAGCTTGAAACCCCCCTGGGCCTCAACCATAATGGCCTTATGGTCCTCCATATTATATCTCAAGCTAATCAATTTTTTTGACAACTTTTTTGTGTCGCCTTTAAGGTGTAGAACCTTTCATTCTAAGCCCTTGAATAAATCGCTCAAAAATGATTACAAATCTTGCACTCAGGCTAATTTTGAAGGTGGAACACCATATGGACAAGTGCCCTTGCCTCTTATCCCTTTTGGAAGACCATAATTCATATAAACAACATCATCGAATTCAGTCTTGCAAGAGGCCTCCTTGAGACTTACCCTTGACACATTTGAAGACCTACCACTTCTAAGTTTTTCAGCAACTAACATACGTGCCTTCTCCTTTGTGGTAGAAGTAGCTGCTCTTGCCCAATTCACATCGCACCTTTTCAGTTTTGCTATGTACCTTTTCACGACCCATGACATAAGCTCATTGTTTGTAACATTCAACATGCCATAAATTGCGTTACACAAATGAAGAAGGTCTTTCTTTGTGTCAGCATGCAGCCGAATGTTTGTGGTTTTAAACTTCGCAACCTTGCTAAAAACTTCCTTTATATTTGCCTCAGAAACTTCTTTGGTAGTAATGTCACATTTGGGAATCAAACCAGTACCATTGAGTTTCCACACCTTGATAAAAACTTTTCTATTTTGTGATTCATATTCTACTACATTTTGCAGAGACAACTTGTGATCCTTTGCATCTATGTTCTTAGCTATATTTGAAACAAATATGTTATTACACATGGAAAAAAAATTATCTCTACTTTGCCCAAACACCCTAAACTCCTTTTAGTCTTCGTGCACTTATAGTAGACATTGAAATAGAGCAAAAAAACAAAAAAAATAAGAGCTAAATAAACATCACTAAGAGTTGACAATGGTGTAATGTCAAACATGAAGATAAAACAAAAAATAACATTGTAAGATAAATAAGTTCACCAAGAGTTGACGAAGCTTTTCATGTAGAAATGAAGCCCTTAATTTGTGTGGCGCATTTTCTTAGGGCGTGTTGCCAACAATTACATCTTTATTTGAAAACAAACCTCCATTTCAACTCTTGTTGTAGTTCATTGTAATTCTAAATGGTTCACATTTTTGAGCTTTGGATGGAAAACAAACTCTCGCCCTAACATGTTTAATAATTACACATCAACATTAATAACATAAAGTTCATTCCTAATAACATAAGAAAGTCCAAATGATGACTATCTTTAAAGAGGTTCAATTGGTTTGTTTTACCACGTTTTTATTCAACAAAAGCCCAATGTAATCTGGGTGTCTCCTAGGAAAGGAAGATCCTTGATATGCACCACATCTTGAGATAAAACCTCATTCAAAAAGTGTGTGACAAAGTCTTGAGAAGCCACTGACACACCCAAAATGCGTAAGCCATCTATCACCAAAGTGTAGCCTTGAAGAATTTTTATGTTTGGAGAGATCCTTAATGAATTCCAAAGCTTACACTTTAACATTTTGACCTGAAGCCCAACTAGGGCTAATTGGGTTGAAAGGTGGTCAAAGGTGCGAGTAATTTCATTCATAGGCCTCACAATGTGGGTATTGTTCACTAAGGATGGAAAGATGTAGTTGTGGGCATGTGCAATGGTTTTTAGAAAAACTCGATAATGGGTCAAAACAAATAAATGACCTTGCCTCATGTTTAAAAATAACTTAATAGTGGTGACCCCTTCCATATGCCGTTCATGCTAGTAGTAAAGAGAAGAATGAACACCATAAAACAACTTGGTAAAAGGGATAATGTTCATCAAAGGCCTTTTGACAACACACAACTTTTTAAAAATAATAATTCAAAAAATGTTATTAAAAGTGTTTTCGATGTTGACCTGCATCATGACCCGATCAGGGTGTAGGTTAAGGAGGGCTTAGATGCCAAAAGGGATGGCCTCATAGCCTCTAGGGGTTGATACTCCAAACTGATGGGGGATAGGTGTTCTTGAAATGGCCTTTGACGTTGTAAGACAATGGAATGATTAATAAGTTGAAGAAACACCTCACCTATGACAATAGGACAAAGACCACTAGTGTCTTTTACCATTGCCAACAATCTATTAACCCCTAGCAATAAGGCCACCAAACTAGGGATATCCCCACAAACAACAATTGTGGTTTGGAATAATTTCGAAAACCTTGAGGATGGGTTTTTTGGTATGAAACATTTTAAGAAATGTTCATATACCATCTTAGAAAGCCCACCTGAAAACAAATGGGGAGTAGTGGCTAAGGCTTGGGCAAACAAAGTCCTATTTAGGACAAAAATGTGCTCGAATTAATAGGAAAAAAAAGGTGCAATTGGGGCAAGGTTTGAAGGAGGGGGGTGTAGTTGGAATAAGGTAGCAATGGCGTCCTCCAAAGGAATAGCTGGTGTCATGGGCTAAAAAGCTATGGTAGCGCAATTGTATTCACCAGCTCTCCCTAAAGTTAGACATTGGTGAAAACAAGTGATTGAAGAATCTTCACATGAATGGTGAAAATGGGGCACACATGAGGCATGTGAATAATCCTCCTAAAGAGAGGACTACTCACCCACCATAAACCTCTTGAGGCAAGTAAAAACCTTTCATTGACTTGAACGACCTCTTTGAATATAACGCAAACACCAATGGAGTAATAGGAGGAAAAGGAACCATGTTTATTCGTCCATTAGGTTTTTAGCAATTTGGTCAAGGGGTAAGTAAAAAGCTTGTTGGATTTCGTCTTGAATGGTTCGAGGGATCTTATGAAACAAATGAGGGCATGCGAAACAAGACTCAAATAGCCCCAAAATGGAGTTAAATTGAGCTTGAAATTAACCCCAATAAGCAAGAGGAATAGAATTAGAAAAAAACATAAGAGGGGAAGACACTTACAAACATAAAATAGTCTAAATAGCCTTTAAAATGAAGTTAGCAGGAGGTTGAACATTCTTCACATGCCTCAAGAGGCCGCCTAAAATATAGAAGTTAGAACGATGAGGACAAGGGGTATCTTGAACCAACGGGGGACACAAAAAGAGAGCCATTTAAAAAAAAGGCTACACCCAAAACCCCTAGGAAGCAAAAGCCCAAGCCACCCCCCCCTCCCCCAAGGACGAAAACTTTCTTAAAAAAAAGGACTTTCATTCTGTTACAAGAGCTTGCTAGTAATGGTAGGCTTGGTTGTTGCAAAAATGTAACAACAAAAGCTATCATTTGTCTTTGACGCAAAGTTGTTAGTGTTGTCATTTGATTTTTCCTTAGTGATGACGAATGCTATTACTCTGCGCCACAGAGGATTCGTTGGTCAGCCTCTTGCTGTTGTTGTTCCTCTAGATCCAATACTAACTATTGTTGACCTATCTCCAACTTTGAGTATCAAATGGTGCAAGCTGTTGTTGTTTGCTATGCTTTGTTTGACCCCTTATTTGTTGCTATTATGCTTGTTGGAAGTGGAGAGGTGGATGCTAAAGTCTATCATGATCAACTTAGCCATGAGTGTCAACACTTTCTTCTTGACCATTTTCTTGATCCCAATTGTGTCTATTACACATCAAGCTATGAACGTCAACACTTTCTTCTTGACCATTTTCTTGATCCCAATTGTGTGTGTTTACACATCAAGCTAGTTGCAACACCTGCCTTTCCATGCTCCTTGTTCTTCCATACCACTAATCGACTTCAGGATTTCTAGTCCCTTCGTCTACCTCAAAAAATCAAGATAGGAAGACAAGGCCCAAAAACCTTTGTAAAGTACCCAAATAAAGACACCACAACTAGTGTCCAAAACAACCATTTTCAACTCCAAATGGTTTTAAACAAATTTGAACTCAAGAGGTTGGTGCATTGGGAATGTAACTTTAGCATACTTTAAATACTCCCACACATGTGCATAATAAGAGCAACTTGATGTCAATATGTATAAAAAAGCTTTATTACTACTGTTCACTTAGGCTTCAATAATTCAATAATTTAAAAAAATCATTTATTTTAAAATTAATTTGGTTTTGAAACTGGTAAAAATGTTATCAATTTAAAAATGTATGAAATAGCCAGTTTCAAAGAACTGATTTTTTTCCCCCAAAACTCATAAAATTAAAACATCCTCCAAAAATGCTCACAAAAAACAGAAAAAGAAAAAATTGAAACAAGAGAAAGAAAAAAAAAGAAAAGAGCATTTTTTTTTATTGTGTTGTTGACATAGTGATGTCCCAAATTTTGAAGTCCCGGAAACCAGGTCTTGAAAGGAAAAGGTCTCAAAATAGAGATCCCAAATCGAGTCCCAGAAACTACCAGGTCTCAAAATGCAGATCCCGAATTGGCTCCCAGAAAGATCGAGGTCTCAACACCTGGGCCCCGCCCGCACCCGCACGCACCTCTCCGTCTCCCTCGCGACGACACACACGGGGTTTGTCCTGCCTCTTGTGTGTTTTGTCCCTGCTGCTGAGGATCGGCGTCGAGATTTTTTCTCGTGGACCAAATCACGCTGCGGACAAATGCCGAAGAAAGAGTCCAGCAATGTTGGGTGGTGCTGCAGGAAGACGAAAGCTTGGAGAAGACAAATCATGAACTATTTACTAAGAACCTAGCAGCTACCTAGCAGCTCAAGAGAATCCAGAGAAGAGTGTGAGAGAGAGTAAATCAGCCTTGCAGAGACTGATATCAGTAGTACTAGCTGCAGACGCGATGGCGAATCTAAGGCTAGGGGCAGCGGTGACAGCAACCAAATGGGTAGGTTTAGCAGCGGCCATGTGGGTGCAAGCTTCAGGAGGGAATGCCTACATGTTCGCCTTCTACTCTTCCAAGCTCAAGTCCGTGCTCCATTACAACCAGGTGCAGGTAAACAACCTCGGGGTGGCAAAGGACTTGGGCGAGAATGTAGGCTTGCTGGCAGGTTATCTCTGCAACAAATTACCTCCATGGGCCCTTCTCAGCATTGGCGCTGCTTCAGGCTTTTTGGGCTATGGTGTCACCTGGCTTGTAGTCAGCGAGCACATCGGAGCTCTACCTTACTGGCAGGTAAAGCAAGCAAGCATCATTAGGCCCCCCCAATTGTATACTTTCTTCTTCATCCGGTTTTGGATTTTGTTTCAGGAAAGGCGGAAGTTTGTACCTTAACCAAGACTCTTTTGGTAGCGGTATATACCCAAAAACCTCTTGCGAGTTGAATTGTACATCTAAAGGCTTCTCTTGTAATTTCTTGGATCTAACTGTGAGCCAGAGTCCTCAAGGTTTATCCTGTGACATTTTTGACAAACGCTCT
>Ga0116227_10004582_pt1 | contig 29901 bp, 26 predicted proteins | sample S1TSphgellanicum_FD_89693 | JGI IMG/M metagenome (GOLD analysis project Ga0116227, IMG submission 89693) | Host-associated microbial communities from peat moss isolated from Minnesota, USA - S1T2_Fb - Sphagnum magellanicum MG | ecosystem: Host-associated > Plants > Peat moss > Unclassified... | reverse complement strand
TACGCAACAATTCTCACCGAACAGCGCGGCCGCGTCGGGCTGCTGACGCTCAACCGGCCGCGCGCGCTGAATGCGCTGAACGCGCTTGTGATGCGCGAGGTGACCGCGGCGCTCGATGTGTTCGACCGCGATGCCGGCATCGGCTGCATCGTCATCACCGGATCGGAAAAAGCGTTTGCCGCCGGCGCCGACATCAAGGAAATGCAGCCGCTCTCCTATCACCAGGCCTATGCCGCGGACTGGTTTGCGGGGTGGGACGCGCTGGCGCGGGTGCGCACGCCGATCATTGCGGCCGTATCGGGTTTTGCACTCGGCGGCGGCTGCGAACTTGCCATGATGGCCGATTTCATCATTGCCTCCGACACGGCCAGGTTTGGCCAGCCGGAGATAAAACTTGGTGTCATTCCCGGCATGGGCGGATCGCAGCGGCTCACGCGCGCCATCGGCAAGGCGAAGGCGATGGAGATGTGCCTCACCGGGCGTATGATGGATGCGGCCGAGGCCGAGCGCGCCGGGCTGGTGGCGCGCGTGGTGCCGGCTGCGTCTTTGCTGGATGATGCACTCGCCACTGCGGCGACGATCGCGGCGATGTCGCTGCCGGCGGCGATGATGGTCAAGGAGGTGGTCAATGCTGCCTTCGAGACGACGCTCGCCGAGGGCGTGCGTTTCGAGCGGCGGGTGTTTCACGCGACGTTTGCGTTGCACGATCAGAAGGAGGGGATGGCGGCGTTCGTCGAGAAACGTCCGGCCAGCTTTACCCATGGGTAGGCATGGTCAGGATGGTTTTGCCCCGTCAGTGTGCCTGGCTGCGGTGGTGATGCGTGGAGGTGATGGGTCGAGACCCATCCTACGGGGTTTTGATCATGTCGCGGATCTTGGCGCCTAGCGCGTCGAGGGCGAAGGGTTTCGTCATGATCTCCATGCCGGGCTCCAGCGCGGTGCCGTTGGCAAGGGCCGCATTATGCGCGTAACCGGTGATGAAGAGCACGCGCAGCTCGGGCCGCGCCACGCGGGCGGCGTCGGCGACCTGGCGGCCGTTCAGGCCGGGCAGGCCCACATCGGTGACCAGAAGGTCGATGCGTGCGTCGGATTGCAGGATGCGCACGGCTGCAGGTCCGTCCGCCGCCTCGATGGCGTGGTATCCCATTTCGCGGAGGATCTCGGTGACCAGCATGCGCAGCGAAGGCTCGTCATCCACCACCAGCACCGTCCCGCCGGGTGCGGCATCGCCGGCGGCGGAAGGCCTGGCGGCAAATGCCGCGGCGTGCTCGTGGGCGTCAGCCCGTAGCCGCGGCAGATAGAGGCGGAAGGTGGTGCCGGTGCCTGGTTCGGAATAGATGCGCACATGGCCTTCCGACTGTTTGACGAAGCCGTAGAGCATGGAGAGGCCGAGGCCGGTGCCCTGGCCGATCGGCTTGGTGGTAAAGAACGGGTCGAAGGCGCGCGCCGCCACGTCGGGCGGCATGCCGGTGCCGGTGTCGGTGACCGCAATGGCGACATATTGGCCGGCCCTGATTTCGCCGGCCTGCGACCTGGCGTAGGCATCGTCGAGATGCGCATTGGATGTCTCGATGGTCAGGCGGCCGCCGTCCGGCATGGCATCGCGGGCGTTGATGGCCAGATTCAAAATGGCACTTTCGAGCTGATTGGCGTCGCACAGCGTCGGCCATAGTCCGCCGGCGAGCACCATTTCGAGCGCGATGCCAGGGCCTAGCGTGCGCCGGAGCAACTCCTCCATGCCGGCGACGAGGCGGTTCGCGTCCACCCGCTTGGGGTCGAGCGGCTGGCGGCGGGCGAAGGCCAGCAGCCGCTGGGTCAGCGCGGCGGCGCGCTGCGAGGCGGTGATGGCTGCGGAGGTGTAGCGGTCGAGGTTGTCGTGGCGCCCGTCCTGGATGCGCTTCTGCAGCATCTCCAGGCTGCCGGTGATGGCGGTGAGCAGATTGTTGAAATCATGGGCGATGCCGCCGGTGAGCTGGCCCACCGCCTCCATTTTCTGCGACTGGCGGAGCAGATCCTCGGTGCGGGCGAGGGCGGCCGCGGCCTCGCGCTCGGCGGTGACGTGGCGGCCGGTGGCATAGACGAGGCCGGCCTCGGGGGTAGCGACCCAGGCGATCCAGCGGTAGGTGCCGTCGCGGTGGCGGAGGCGGGACTCGTACGTCGGCAATTGCCCGCTGTTGGCCTTCACCAAGGCCGCCTCGCTCGCCGCATGGTCGTCCTTGTGGTTGACGACCAGGTGGTGTTGGCCGACGAGTTCCTCCGGCCGCCACCCGAGCAGCGTTGTCCAGGCCGGATTGACGGCGCGGAAAATGCCGGCGCTGTCCACCACGGCGATGAGATCCTGCGAGTTCCGCCAGGCCCGGTCGCGCTCGGCGGTGCGTTCGGCGACGCGCGCTTCCAGGGTGGCGTTGAGTTGCTGCAGCTCGGCCTCGGCACGCTTGCGCGCGGTGATGTCCAGCGAGACGCCGACCATGCCGGCGACGTTGCCGTCCGGATCGCGCAGCGGTGTTTTGGTGGAGAGCCAGATGCGTGGCGCGCCGCTGTCGGTGCCGACACGCTCCTCCAGCGCCTCGGTGCGGCCGCCTTGCATGATGCGGCGGTCGTTTTCCATCACCGCGTCGGCCTGGGATGTATCGGAGAGAAACTCGCGGTCGGTGCGGCCGGACACGTCGGGCCAGGATTTGCCGATGAGATCCAGTGTCGCGCTGTTGGCGATGAGCATGCGGCCCTGGCGGTCCTTGGCGTAGATCAGCCCCGGTGCGGCTTCGATGATGTTGCGCAGGAGCGTGCCGCGGCCGGCGACTTCGGCCAGAAGGGCCGCATTGGCGGTTTCCAGGCCCGCCAGGCGCTCACGTTCCAGCGTGACATCGACCTGGCTGGCGAAGAAATAGGCCAGCTCGCCGTCGGCATCATAGACCGGGGCCATGAGCAGCCGGTTCCAGAACGGCTCGCCGTTGCGGCGGTGGTTGCGTATGTCGATTTCCAGCGCCTGCGCCTGCGCCACGGCGGCGCTGATGCGCGCCACCGCGGCCCGGTCGGTCTCCGGCCCTTGCAGAAACCGGCAGTTGCGCCCGAGAATTTCCTGCCGCGGATAGCCGGTCAGCCGGCAGAAGGAGTCGTTGACGAAGATCACCGGATTGTCCGGCAGCCGCGGGTTGGAAATGATCATCGGCATGCGCGTCGCCCGCACCGCGGCGGCGAACGGGTCGGTGCCGCCGGCGGCACTGATGAGTTCGGCGCTGATCCGGGCCGCATCGCGGCGCTTGTCGTCGGGCGTCAGACTGTCGGGCTTGGGTGGCATCGGCTGCGTCGGGGTCCGGCTGGGTGGAGTTATCCGCCGGGCCTAATGCCGGAGAAACATTTCGAGTTGCATACGCAGGACATAGCATACGCCATTCCGGGCTTCACGTGTTGATGATTCCGGGGGCGCCGGGCGGCCACGTAACATTGTTGATACGAAGCTGCCGCGGAGCAACAATCGGATGCACGCACAGTCGTTGTATGGGATAAGCCGCTGCCCTACCTGTTGCGGGCAAATAAAGGGATTAGTTATGACACGCTTTCATCTTCAGGCCTTGCTTGTGCCGGCGCTTGCTACCGGTCTGCTCGCTGCTCCGCTCACCGCCCTGCCGCTTGCCCATGCCTCGGCGCAGATCGCCATCGGCCTGAGCATCCGTATCGCGCCGCCGGCGCTGCCGGTGTATGTGCAGCCGCCGCTGCCGGCCCCTGGCTATATCTTTACGCCCGGCTACTGGGCCTATGGCGACGCCGGCTATTACTGGGTGCCTGGCACCTGGGTGCGGCCGCCTTCCGTCGGCCTGCTCTGGACCCCGGCTTACTGGGGCTGGAATAACGGGGTTTATGTTTTCAACGCCGGCTACTGGGGCCCGCATGTCGGGTTTTATGGCGGTATCAGTTACGGGTTTGGTTACGGCGGCGTCGGGTTCGAGGGCGGGTTCTGGCGCGGCGGCGCGTTCTCCTACAATGCCGCGGTGAATAATTTTGGCGGCGTGCACGTGACCAACGTCTATACCAAGACGGTGGTGAATGTGACGAACGTCCACGCCAGTTTCAACGGTCCCGGCGGCGTGACCGCGCGGCCGACGCCGGAGGAGGCCAGCTACATGCACGAGCAGCATGTGCCGCCGACGCCTGAACAGACGCAGCATTTTCATGCGGCGGCGCAGAACCGCGCGCTGCTGGCTTCGGCGAACGGCGGTCACCCGGCCATTACGGCGACGGCCCGGCCGGGCGAGTTCCATGCGGCCCCTGCGGTCGCCCATCCGGGGATGGCGGGGCACCCTGGTATGACGCCCGCACATCCGGCTTTGCGGCCGGCCGCGCTGACGCATGGTGCGGCGCCGGCTCGTCCGATGGCGCTGCGCGGGCCCGCGATGGCGCCGCATGCGGCGCCGCATCCTGCGGCCCGGCCGGCGCCGGCGGCGCATAAGGAACCGAGGAAGTAGGTCTTTTTGACACATGTGACGTCAGAGCCGTTCGACGGGCTCTCTCCCCTTTTGGAAGGGGAGAGAGTCGGTTCGGCGCCAGTTATTCCTCTGCTTCGGCTCTGAGGCGGCGGAAGCTTCTGACACTGAAGGGCAGCATGAGGAGATAAAATACGCCTGCCGCGGCCAGGGCCAGCCACGGATCGGCTACCAGCAGTGCCGCGAAAAAGCCGGTTCCCAGGAACAGGAAGAGGACGTACTCGGCCGGAACCTTGAAGTTCTTGAAACTCCAGACCGGGAGGGTTGAGACCAGCAGGACTGAGGTGCCGATCAGGGCCGGGGCCACCAGCCAGGGGGATTGCACCAGAGCCGCCAGCCTGGGCCAGCCCTGGTTGCCGGCTTCCAGACCCAGGAACAGCGGGAAGAGCACGACGCCGGCGCCGGCGGGCGCGGGGACACCGGTAAAAAAGCTCTGCGCATAGGCGGGCTTGGGCGCCGTCTCCAGCGCGGCATTGAAGCGCGCCAGGCGCAGCGCCATGCACACGCCGAACATCAGGCAGGGCATGAAATCGAACCGCCCTGACCCGTGCAGCGACCAGAGATACAGGATCAGCGCCGGTGCCACGCCGAAACTGGCGAAATCCGACAGCGAGTCGAACTCGGCGCCGAACCTTGATGTCGCTTTCAGCAGCCTGGCAATGCGCCCGTCCAGCCCATCGATGACGCCGGCGACCAGGATGGCCACCGCCGCATCGCCCCAGCGCCCGTCCAGCGCATAGCGGATGGAGGTCAGGCCGGCGCACAGGCCCAGCATGGTCAGCAGGTTGGGCATCACCCGGTTGAACGACGGGCCTTTGTAGCGCGGCCGGCGGCGCAGCCGGCGTGCGCGGCGGCCTGGCGGGCGGGGGGTCAGACCGTCCATCAGAGGGGGCCGTCCATCAGAGGGGGCGGTCCATCATGGTGGGGCGATCCTTGCCAGCACCGTCTCGCCGCCGACCATCGTCTGGCCGACGCTGACGAGCGGCACGGTGCCGAGCGGCAGATAGACATCGGTACGGCTGCCGAAGCGGATAATGCCCAGCCGTTGGCCGGTGGCCACCGCGTCGCCGGGGCGCAGCTCGCACAGGATGCGCCGCGCCACCAGGCCGGCGATCTGGATCACCGCAATGTCGCCGCCGCCTGGCAGGCGGATGGCGATGCCATTGCGTTCATTCTGTTCCGCCTTGTCCATGCTGGCATCGACGAATGTGCCGGCGTGGTAGGCGATGGAGGTCACCGTGCCGGCGGCGGGCACGCGGTTCACATGGACATTGAGGATGGAGAGAAAGGTCGCCACGCGCCAGCGCGTTGCCGGCCCAAGGCCGAGCTCTGCGGGCGGTGATGCCTCGACGACGGATAGGACGAGCCCGTCGGCACCGGCGACAATGGCGTGCGGGTCCGGCGGCGGCACGCGCCGCGGATCGCGGAAGAAATAGGCGCAGAAGGCAGCGAACGCGACACCGGCGACGGCGAGCGCCGGATGGATGAACACACCGAACACGGCAAAGGCCACGCCGGCGGCAATGAAAGGTCGGCCGGCACGGTGCGGCGGGGCCAGCACCAGCCGCAATGTGTCCAGCGGGGCCATGTACCCAGGTTCATCCGGCTTTTACCTGTGCCGGTCAAGCTGCGGGCGGGAGGTGTAGAATGCTCGACATGCCATTACCGCTGGGTCCCTTCATCATCGAGGCCGATGGGCGGTTGCAGCTTCGCCGCCCGGACACCAAGCCGGCCTTCTGGTTCCGCTGGCAGGGCCACCGCGTCGATGCCAAGATCGGCGCGGGCGGCGTGACGCTGAGCATGCTGATCGGCCGCATTCCCAGTTCGATCCGCCAGCCCGCCGTGCGCGAACCCGCCTTTGCTCTGCTGCGGGCGCTGCCGGGCACTCTGCCGGAAGGCTGGACCATGCGTTTGACGCCGGAGCATACGATCCGCGTTCAGGCGTTCGACACGGTGGCGCTGCCTGCCACGATTTCGGGCATGATCGAGCCGCTGGTGCGGTTTCTGCTGCGGGTATCGCCGTATCTGGAGATGATTGAGGAGCGTGGGCTGGGGGTGAAGAGCTGAGTCCGGGCCCACAGAGTGCATCGGCGCTACCGCCGCGCCCAGATCCCGGCCGCTCCCCAGGCCAGCGCGACGCAGGCGGCGGCCGCCAGGGCGCTGGCGCCGGCCGGTCCCAGGCGCGTCAGTCGCGGGGCGAAGAACCAGGCGGCCAGCGGGGCGGCCGCGGCGCCATCGACGGGCACGAACCGGCCGCGGTCGGAGGCGAGAATGGCCGCCGTGGCGACGGCCGTCACCGCACGCGCCAGCAGTGCCGACGGCGCCGCGTCTCCGGTCAGCACCAGTGCGGCGGCCGCGGGCACCAGGGCCGCGAGCGCCCAGTGCGTCGAGGCGCCGGTCACCCACAAAGCGCCGGCCAGGGCCGACGCGGCGCCGACCCGCGCCCAGCCGGGGTCACCGGCGCCTGGCTGTGACAAGAGCTCGGCCAGCGCCATGCCGGCCAGCAGACCGAAAAACACCGGCACGCAATGGGAAATGCCGGCGCCGGAGACCGGGGCACCGCGCAGCCACCAGGACAGGATCGCCGCCAAGCCAAGCCTGACGAGCCAAGGCTTGTGCCGTCTTTCCAGAAGCGCGGCACCGAGCAGCAGGATCGCCGCGCCCGGCAGGCGCCCCAGCGGCGTCGGCGGCCAGGCGAAGAGGGCGGGAAAAATCATCGCCACCCAGCCGGCGAGTACCGAAAGCCCCGCCGCGAGCACCGCCTGTCCTGGCCGGACGAGGCGGACTGCCGCAGCCGCCAGCAGCGCCGCAATCAGCGGCCGGAACAGCGGATGAGTTGCGGCATGCAGGGCGAATCGGGCGGCGTGGAGCGCGTGGGCAAGCAATGCGTGCATGCACGCCCCATGGCGGGGGCGCCGCGCCGCGTCAACTTCCGCTCATTTGGGTCGGCTTATTTGGCGAGCTGGTAGCTGCGGTAGAGCGCGTCGGACGTGAAACTTCTGTAGGAGTCGAGTCCATCGAGGAATTTGCGGTTATCGCCGGGGCTGATGAAAGCATCGCTTTCGCGCTTCACCGCCTCGTCGCGCGCCCGGTCCGGCTCCAGGGCCGCCAGAGTCGGGTAATGTTCGAGTAACAAAACGTTGCTACCCTCGGCGCTGTTGATTTTCACCAGCACCCGGTAGTCATCGATGATACCGTGTTTTTTTTCGATCTCCTCCAGCGGTACCCAGTAAGTATGCAGGACTTTCAGAAAATCATCGATGTGCGTCGCGGAGATTGTTCTGGTCTGGATCTCCCACGTGCCCTTTTGCGGCGTGTAATCGACATAGGGTTCGGCCGCAGCCACGCCGATGCCGATGATCCCGATAACGACCCCTGCGATACCAATCCTGTTGCCCATGCCGCGTCCCCTGGCCTTGCCATTTCGCGGTGGACTAAAACCGCGTCGCATGCGTTCGGCAAGGGGGCGCGTGGCTTATCCTACACAGGTCTTCAGAAGCCAGAAGGCCAGCGCCCAGAAGCCGAGCGCGGCAATGATCGTCTCACGCAAGTGGTTCGGGGCAGGCCGTGCCGGCGCCCTTGCAAACAGCGCCTCATTGAAGCCGGTCAGCTCCGGCGAGTCTGCCCGGCGCAGCAGATTAACCAGATGCGGATTGTCGAATTCCAGACGTCCGGCGCGCCGGCGCTCCTCGGCCATTTGGGCCTGAACCTCGGCCAGAACTTCTTCATCGATCGTTGCCATAATGCTCTCCTTTCTCAACACGTCTAAGAAAACCATCTAAAAGTTAAGATCAACTTAAAGTTGTATAAATTATCCGTGAACGCAACCGAAAGAAAAGCGTTCTTTTTTGAAAAAAAGAACCAAAAAACTTGCATTCCTTGAGGCCCGACGGTTTGACCGGCGCGACTCTCGTGTCCAAAAGTTTTTTGCTTCTTTTTTTCAAAAAAGAAGTCCTTAACCCCCTCTCATGGACAACCATCACCTGGACACGCCGCCCTGGCTCACCACGGTGCGCCCCGGCCGGGGCCCGATCTACCTTGCCATTGCGAACGCGCTGGCCGGCGCGGTGGGGCGTGGCGAGCTGCAGCCCGGCGAGCGGCTGCCGCCGCACCGCACGCTGGCGGCGGCGCTGGGGGTGGACCTGACCACTGTCACCCGCGCTTATGCCGAAGCCCGCCGGCGCGGGCTGCTGGATGCGGCGGTCGGGCGGGGAACCTTCGTGCGCACGGATGTGGCGCTGCCGGATGCCGGCGCGCCGGCCACGATCGTGGACATGAGCATGAATCTGCCGCCGCTGCCGGCCGATCCGCCGTTGCGCGATCTGCTGCGCGACGGCATGGCCCGGCTGCTCCGCCATGAGGATACGGCCACCCTCATGGCGTACCGCACCGGCGCCGGCACGGCGCAGGACCGCGCGGCCGGCGCCGCCTGGCTGCGGCCGGTGCTCGGTCCTGTCTCGCCGGCGCGCGTGCTCGTCTGCCCTGGGGCGCAGAGTGCCATGCATGCCATCCTCGCCACGCTCACCCGCCCCGGCGATGCGGTGGTGACGGAGGCGCTGGCCTATCCAGGCTTGCGCGCGCTCGCCGCCCATATGGGGCTGACGCTGCTCGGCGCCCCCATGGATAGCGAGGGCATGCTGCCGGACATGCTCGACTCCATCTGCCGCGACCGCGCGCCGCGGGCCATCTATTGCACGCCCACCCATCAGAATCCGACGACGGCGACCATGAGCGCGTCGCGCCGCGAGGCCATCGCGGCGGTGGTGCGCCGGCATCAGCTTGTGCTCATCGAAGACGATGCCTATGGCCTGCTCCCCGCCGACCCGCAGCGCGCGCTCTCCGCCTACGCGCCCGAGCGCAGTTTTTACGTGGCGACCACCGCCAAGACATTGTCGCCGGGGTTGCGCACCGCCTTTCTCGTTGCGCCGCCGGGGGCGCACGCGAGCCAGGTGATGACCGCGCTGCGGGCCGCGACCATGATGGCCTCGCCGCTGCTCACCAGCCTTGTCTGCCTGTGGATACGCGAGGGTACGGCGCTCGCCATCCTCGGCGCCATACGCGCGGAGGCGCGTGCGCGTCAGCTTCTGGCGGCGTCCATCCTGCCTGCGACCTGTCGCGCGCGCCCCGAAAGCCTGCATTGCTGGCTGGAGCTGCCACCGCACTGGCGCCAGGCGGAGTTTGTCGCCTATGTCCGTACGCGCGGCGTTGCTCTTGTCGCCAGCGACAGTTTTTCGATTTCGGGCCTGCCGCCGAATGGCGTGCGGGTGGCCCTTGGCGTGGCACAAGATCGGGATCGGCTAGCCGAGGCGCTGGCGGATGTGCGCGATGCCATGCAGGCGCCGATGCCGGCACAGTTTCAAGATGTCGTCTGATGTTTTTTACGCCAGTTCCAGATGACTTTGTGGGCAACTGCATAAAAACAGATCTGGGTTTGTCGGGCTCCGGCGTGCGTGCCGTCGGCAGGGGTTTGGCGTGATTGTATGGATGCTTGACTGCGGTGTACGCAAGACAATCTTGCAAATGTATGGATCTGGGCGTTTTGGGCGGCTTTAATGCTGCTGGCACGATGGTTGCGAAGTTGGCTTTGTCCACGCCGCATATGATGGAGCGAACCCATGCCCGTTGTCGAGAAAGAACCGCACAAGGCCGGCGATTATCTGGTTGATTACGAACAGAAGGTTTTCGAGGACGTCAAAGCCCAGCCAGGGGAAAAGGCGCTGGTGACGTTTCATACCGTGGCTTTCGAGGGATCGATCGGCCTGGTGAATCTGCTGCAGGCGACGCGGCTGAAGCGCAAGGGGTTCGAGACGACCGTGCTGCTGTATGGGCCTGGTGTGACGCTGGGCGTGCAGCGCGGGTTTCCGCGGCTGGGGGATGAGGCTTTTCCGGGGCACGCCAACTTCAACAAGCAGCTCATCAAGATTATGGAGGAGGGGAGTAAGGTTTATGCCTGCCGCTTTGCGCTTCAGGCGCTTTATGGGCATGGGGAAGGGTCGCTGATTCCTGGGATTATTCCGATTGCGCCGACGGACGTGCTGGATTTGATCCTGCTGCATCGGCGGGATAATGCGTTTATTCTGGATACTTGGACGCTATAAGAATGTTCTTTTTTGAAAAAAAGAACCAAAAAACTTTTACTCATTTGGAGCCGCCTCGGTTCGACTGGCGCGGCTCCCATGTCCAAAAGTTTTTTGCTTCTTTTTTTCAAAAAAGAAGTGCTTCCTGAAATGTCGATCCGCGCCGCAGCCATCCAGCTAAGCCCGGTGCTGGACAGCGCCGAAGGCACGGTAGAGCGCGTGCTCACGGCGATCGCCGATGCGGCGGCGCAGGGCGTGCAACTGGCCGTCTTCCCCGAAACTTTCGTGCCTTACTATCCGTATTTCTCGTTTGTGCAGGCGCCGGTGACGATGGGCGCACGCCATACGAAATTATATGAGCATGCCGTTTCTGTGCCTGGACCGGTGACGGAGGCCGTGGGTGCGGCGGCGCGGGAGCATGGGATGCATGTGCTGCTCGGCGTGAATGAGCGCGATCATGGTACCGTGTATAATGCGCAACTGCTCTTCGACGATAGCGGCAGCATTGTGCTGCACCGGCGCAAGATTACACCATCGTTCCATGAGCGTATGGTCTGGGGGCAGGGCGACGGGAGCGGCATGCGCGTGGTGCCGACGTCGCTCGGGCGCATCGGTGCTTTGGCGTGCTGGGAGAATTTCAATCCGCTGGCGCGTGCGGCGCTGATGGCGCAGCATGAGGAGATACATTGCACGCATTTTCCGGGCTCGATGGTGGGGCCCGTGTTTGCGGATCAGATCGAGGCGGCGATCCGTCACCATGCGGCTGAGGCGGCGAGTTTCGTTGTGTGCGCTACAGGATGGCTGAGCGATGCGCAGATTGCATCAGTGACGCCTGATCCGGCACTGCAAAAGACGCTGCGCGGTGGCTGTTGTTCGGCGATCATTTCACCGGAAGGGCAACATCTCGCCCCGAAACGCACCGAGGGTGAGGGGTGCGTGATTGCCGATCTCGATATGGCGCTGATTACCAAGCGCAAGCGCATGATGGATAGCGTCGGCCATTATGCGCGGCCGGATATTTTCACCTTGCACGTCGATACCGCCGAGAAACGCTTTTCGACCATGCCGTAAAATCCCGCCTGTGCCGATGCCGACAGGAGCCGCGCCGATGTCCCAAAGTCACGAACATCTGATGAATGACCTGCAATCTTTCGGTCTGCGTCTGGCTGAGGATGCGCCTGGCGCGCCCGGCCGGCGCGGCGGCGCGGGGCCTTCGGATCACAAGGCGGTGACGTTGGCCGGCCGCACCATCATGGTGCCGGTTTATGAAAGCGCGGCGGCATCGCCGTTCAGCGCGCGGCCGCAGGCGGACGGGTTTGCGGTGCTTGAGCGCGACGGCAAGCCGGTGGGGCGTATCGGTTTTCCGCGGCCGCCGCGGTTTTATGCCATGACTACGTTTGATGGCGTGCCCTACTGGAAGATTGCGCAGTTGCATGGCAGCGACGTGCTGGCAACGACGGTGCTGCAAAACTGTATCCGCTATGCTGACCGCGCGACTGCGTGCCAGTTCTGCGCCATTGGCCAGTCGCTGGAAGCCGGGCGCACGATTGCGCACAAGACGCCGGAGCAACTTGCTGAAGTGGCGCGCATGGCGGTGCTGCTGGATGGCGTGCGGCATATGGTGCTGACAACGGGCACGCCGAACGTGATCGACCGTGGTGCTGCGGTTCTGTGCGAGAGTGCGTTTGCCATACGCGCGGCCATTGATCTGCCTATTCAGGCGCAATGCGAACCGCCGCGCGACCATGGCTGGTTCCGCCGCATGCTTGCGGCCGGTATCGATAGTCTGGGCATGCATCTCGAAGCCGTGACGCAGGATGTTCGGGCGCGCATCATGCCGGGCAAGGCGACGGTTTCGCTCGAGCGTTATTATGATGCGTTTGCTTCGGCTGCCGCCGTATTCGGCCGTGGCCAGGTCAGCACCTATATTCTCGCGGGTTTGGGGGATACGCGGGAGGCGATACTGGCATGCTGCACCCGGTTGATCGGGCTGGGTGTGTATCCGTTCGTGGTGCCTTTCGTGCCGATCGCCGGCACGAGTTTGGCGACTCACCCGGCGCCATCAGCAGAGTTCATGCGGAGCATTCTGGCGCCGCTGGGGCGTATGCTGGGCGAAGCCGGGCTGCGCTCGCACGATATCAAGGCAGGTTGCGGCAAGTGCGGCGCTTGCTCATCCTTGTCGGCGTACGAAACATGAGCGGCCCGCACACAGGGTTTTTTCACGAGGTTGGGCGCTACCTGCCGCCGCATTACCGCGTGCGGGAGGCGGTGGAGTTTTGGGAGCTTGCTGGCTGTGCCGGACTGCGGCGCCAGGTGTTCTGCAGCGAGCAGGGCATTTTTGAAGACGATGACCGGGACGATATCGATCGCATCGCCACGACATTGGCCGCCATTTCGACATTGGGCGGCATGGCTGACGAGGTGGTCGGCACGGTTCGCATCCATGAGCATGGCGCACGTCATTGGATGGGGTCGCGCCTGGCGGTGGCGGGCGGGCATCGGCGTGTGGGGGGCATCGGCACGCATTTGATCAGGCTGGCCGTCTGCCTGGCGCATGCGCGGGGTGCGACGCGCTTTACGGCGCATGTGCAGAGCGCCAACGCCGCGCTGTTCGAAGCGTTGCATTGGCACACGCTCGAGATGCTCATGCTGCATGGTCATCCGCATCATTTCATGGAGGCGGATCTGGCGTATTATCCGGCCGCGGGTGTCCATGAATTGCAGGTGCTTGTGCCGATGCGCGCGGCCGCTTGATGTTGTCGGATCTCGCCCAGGCGCTGCGCTTATCCCGCGGTCTTGCGCATAAGGCGGATATTGCGCCTGTCTTGCAGTCGCTGCGGCAAGCCCCGGTTTCCGCCATCAGGGTTGGCGACGATTGTGCGGCCATTCCCGATGGCGACGGGTTTTTGCTGCTGGCCATCGAGGGTTTTCTGCAAGAGTTCGTGGAATCCGAGCCGCATTTCGCGGGTTGGAGCGGCGTGATGGTGAATGCGTCGGATATTGCCGCGATGGGCGGCCGGGCGGTTGCCGTGGTGGATGCGATCTGGAGCCGGGATCACGGCCAGGCCTCGCCCATTCTTGCGGGGCTTGCTGATGCGGCTTGTACTTACGGTATCCCCATCGTCGGCGGCCATACCAATACACGTGCGCGCCACAGCAATCTTTCCGTGGCGATTCTGGGGCGTGCGACAACGCTGCTCACGAGTTTCGATGCAAAGCCCGGCGACTGCCTTGTGGCGGCCATCGACTTGCGCGGAACTATGCGTGATCCGCATCCGTTCTGGGACGCCAGCACCGGCGCTCCGGCAGAGCGGCTGCGCGCTGATCTCGATGTGCTGCCGCGGATTGCGGAGGCAGGTCTGGCTGTTGCGGCAAAGGATATCAGCAATGCCGGCGTTATTGGTACTGCCGCCATGCTGCTCGATTGTTCGCGCATTGGTGCCTGCATCGATGTGCGCTCCATTCCCCGCCCTGATCATGTGGAGATCGGCCGCTGGCTGGGCGTGTTCCCGAGTTATGGGTTTTTGATCGCGGCCGGGGCTGCTAACTGCGAGACCGTCATCGACATGTTTCATGCCCGTGGCATTGCGGCCGCAGCGGTTGGGGTTTGCGATGCATCCCGCTTGCTGCGTATCACCGACGGTGAAGCGGTTGAGACAATATGGAATTTTGCTGACCGCGCACTGCTGGGGGTGGCGGCCTGATGCCGGCGCTTCGCATGTTTTTGCGCTGGCCTGATGGCAAGGCGGCCGCGTACTACTCGCCGTCAACGATCGTGACAAGCTATTTCGAGGCGGGACAAACCTATCCGTTGGTGGATTTTACGGCCAGGGCACGTAGCGCGTTTGTTGCTGCCAGCGAACGTGTGCGGCAGGTGCATGGCGTGCCGTGCTCACGCGCGGCCGCCAGCCTGGCGGAGATCGAGACGTGCGCTGCCATGCACGGTGCCGGCAACGTCACTATCGAAAAATTCGAATAGGGGGCAGCATGGCTCACGGTGGCAAGATGCGTGAGCATCACGAGGTGATCGTTGTCGGCGGCAGCCAGGCCGGCCTCTCCGTCAGCCATTGTCTCGCCGCACGTGGGATCGGCCATGTCGTGTTCGAGGCGAATCGCATCGGCCATGCCTGGCGTACGCAGCGGTGGGATAGTTTTTGTCTGGTCACACCGAACTGGCAATGCCGGCTTCCCGGCTTTGCCTATGCCGGCGGTGATCCTGACGGATTTATGCCGCGTGATGACATCGTCGCGTATATCGAGGCATACGCGAAATCTTTTGCGCCGCCGTTGCGTGAAGGCGTGCGGGTTACCGCGGTGCGGCCGGCGGCAGGCGGTTTTGAGGTCGATACGACTTCCGGCGATTTCTCTGCCGGCAGCGTGGTTATCGCCATCGGCGGCTATCATCTAGCCCGGCTTCCTGCCATGGCGCAGCGCGTGCCGGCCGATATCGTGCAGATCCATTCGTCGGCCTATAAAAATCCGGAGCAATTGCCGCCGGGGGATGTTCTTGTTGTCGGCACTGGGCAATCCGGCTGCCAGATTGCCGAGGATTTGCATATTGCCGGCCGGCGCGTGCATCTGTGCACCGGCAGCGCCCCGCGCGTTGCCCGCCGCTACCGCGGGCGCGACGTGGTCTCCTGGCTGGAGGAGATGGGCCATTATGATCTGCCGGTGGAGGAGCATCCGCTTGGCGCCGGTGTGCGCGCGAAATCCAATCATTATGTCACCGGCCGGGGCGGCGGGCGCGATATTGATTTGCGGGTTTTCGCCATGCAGGGCATGCAGCTTTATGGACGCCTGCGCAATATCGAGGGGTCGCTGGTCGTCACGGCCCCGGACCTGGCGCGCAATCTGGATGGTGCGGACGAGAGTTTTACGAAAATCAACGCCAGCATTGACGCTTATATCCGGGCACATGGGATTGATGCACCGGCGGAGGCCCCGTATGTGCCGCCCTGGTCGCCCCAGATTGAGCCCGAGTCTGTGGATTTGGTGGAGCAAAATATCGGCGCCATCGTCTGGTGCATGGGGTTTCGCTCGGATTTTTCATTCATCGATGCGCCGATTTTCGACGAGCGTTTCTATCCGGAGCATCGGCGGGGTGTGACGCCGGTCGATGGGCTGTATTTTCTGGGCTTGCCCTGGCTGCATAGTTGGGGGTCCGGCCGGTTTGCCGGCGTGGGCCGCGATGCGGAATTTCTGGCGGATCGGATCGGCGCGAGGGTTTCGTCATGCCAGAAAGGGCTTCTTTTTTGAAAAAAAGGAGCAAAAAACTTTTGATTATTAAGTCGCATGCTGTGATTCATCCTCAGCTTAATTTGTAAAAGTTTTTTGGTTCTTTTTTTCAAAAAAGAACGTCTTCATGTTGAGATATGTAGGTCGGTGTTACGATGTGCTGATAAGGTGGATTTCATCCACCCTGCCGCCGGGCGTAAATCCGCCAGCCGTTGGGTTTTTCCTCCGTGAGTTGCCATGCTTGTGAGGCGGCAAAAGGATCGTGTTGCCAGGCGCCGTCTTCCGGCGTCAGAACGGCGACGTCGCAGCCGTAGGCAGACGCCAGTTCTTCAACGTCGCCGGCGTGTGCTTCGCCTGCGAACACGCGCTTGAACAGGGTGTCGGTGTTCAACAGCGTGTCGCGCGGCACGGCGGCATAGGCGATGGCGCTGGCCCATCCGGCGTAGCAGGATGGGCGGTCCGACAGCAGGGCCCAGGAAATATTGTCCGGCCAGGGCGTCAGTGTTGCGAGCATGAGCGGGTTGTTGGCGATGCGCGCATCGCGTGCTGAGTGGCGCCGGACGGCGTCCCATAGGGGCAGGGAGCGGGCGAAACCGGCGGCGTCGGCGGGGCGCTGGCCATACCAGGCTTCGCGAAATTTTTCGCCGGATTGCACCAGCCCGAGTGCGGCCAGCAGCAGGGCGGCGGCGGCGGGAAGGCGCCATGGGCCGGCAAGCCAGCGCGACCAGGCTGAGGCGGCAAAGATAGTCATGATCAGGACGGCCGGAAGGGCGGCGCGCCAGCCGAGATCGTTGTTGTCGAGCGTGCTTTTCAACAGCCAGGTCACCGACAGGCATGCGGCGGCAAAGCCGGCGAGCACCGGGAGCATGGCGTTTTGGCCGCGCTGCGCTCGCAGCGTCTGCCACATCCCCAGCGCTCCTGCCGCGAACAGCGCGGGGAAATTGAATGGCAGAATCAGCAGCCAGAATGCCAGCAGATCGCCGGCCGGACCGGCGTGCGCCAGGGCGTGATATGGCTGTATCGTGACCGGAAAGCCGGCGCCGCGTGCGGCGACGCTGTGGGCCTGGCTGATGAGAAACGGCGCGACCAGCAGGCCGGCCATGGCGGCGGCGGCGGCGGCCCGCAGAATGAAACGGCCGCGTGCTTTGTGGCGGATCGACACCATCAGGGCGGGCGTGACGGCAAGGGCCGCGACAGCAAAGGCCACACCGCCCACCCAGGTCGAGCTCTCAAAGCCGCTCGCCACCACTAGCGCCAGCACCGGCACGGCAAGCCATCCGCCCTCGGCCAGGCCTGCGATGAGCAGTGCCGACAGCACCACGCAGCAGGCCGAGGCCAGATGTTGCGGCACCCAACTGGCCTGATTGACCCAGGCGCCGATGTCTCCGCCCGGCGGCAGCGACGCCCGCACGTCGCTCTGGCCAAAGATCCAGTCCGCAACAGGGCGGAGCGAAGCCGGAATGCAGAGAAGTGCCACCAGCCAGGCGGCCCTTCGCCCTGCCATGTGGACCCCCAGACCCATCATGAGAGTTACCGAGGCGAAGGCGGTGAACCAGTCCATGGCAATATCGGCCGCCCAGCCGCTGACGCCGAGCACCTTTGCCAGCACGGCGGCGCTGAAATGCCAGAGATAATAGTAGGCGAGCGGATGCGTTGCGGCACCGCCAAAGAACGGATTGGCCGGCGGCAGGCCTTGGCGCACCATGGCATCGATCATCGCCACTTTGACGTGGTCGAACATCGGCGGGCCCAGCAGCACGCCGCCATCGGCGTATTTGGGCATCAGCGCCAGCGCGGGCAGCATCGCCAGCACGGCCGCCAGCGGCCAGGCCCAGAGTGGCAAACCGGGTGAGCGGCGCCAGAACGCGAGGGCAACTGCGGCACACAGGCTGGAAAAAACGCCTGTTGCTGCCGCGGAAAATCCGACGATCGACAGGGCCGGCAGCGCCAGGGCGCAATAGACCGCCCAACCTAGCGCCGGGGCGGCACCTTGGGCCACAATGGGGGGGAGGAGAAGCTGAGCTATTGGCCAGCCGAGGAGGCTGAAAAATATGGTGGCGACCGGGGCTGCGAGGCAGAGCTGAAATATTGTGGGCATGGAAAGGAAGTAAGGCGTTCTTTTTTGAAAAAAAGAAGCAAAAAACTTTTATTCATGGCCGTTGGATGGGTCTTGACCCATCACTGCGCGCACGAAAATCGATGCGGCCGTGCCGAAGTGATGGGTCAAGACCCATCCTACGTTCCGCTGAACCAGTCATACCCGCGGTCGCTCCAAAACCCACGCGGCCGCGTATTCGTCACATACATCGCCGTGACCCATTTGGGATTCTTGAAGCCCAGCTTGGTGGGAATGCGAATTTTGAGCGGAAAGCCGAATTTCGGCGTCAGCACATCCTCGCCTGCAGTCACTGCCATGATGGTTTGCGGATGCAGTGCTGTGGCCATGTCGATGCCTTCGTAATAGCCGTCCGCGCATTGAAACCCGACATAGCCGGCATGCGTGTCGGCGCCGATATGGCGCAGAAAATCGCCGAGCGGCACGCCGCTCCATTGGCCGACATAGCTCCAGCCTTCCACGCACACGTGGCGCGTGCGCTGCAAGCGGCGCGGCAGGGCGAGCAATTGCGGCACTGACCATGGGCGCTTGTCGGCGATCAGTCCTGAAAGACCCAGCCTGTAGCTGGCGGCATCGATCGGCACCACGTCCTGCGCCGGATAATAGGCGTTGTAGCGGAATTCTTTCGCCACCGCCTCGGGCGCATATTCCTTTGCCATCGAGGTCTCGCTGAAGAGTGCGGCCTGCACGCGGTCGTTCCAGCGCGACACGGCATGGAGTGCGGCCTGCACCGCATCGGAGTCGCTGAGGTCGCAGCCGGTCAGCAACGACAGCGCGCCCAGGCTCAGCCCGCCGCGTAACAGCGTGCGGCGCTGCACATCGGCGCGCAAGCCGCCGCTTGAGGATATGCGCTGCATCATTCGGCTCCTTCGGGCGCGTGGCCATGGTCGGTTGCGCGGCCGATAATCATGGCGACGAGGGTTTTCGGCACGATCGCCACCAGCATGATGTGCACGGCCAGGAAGCCGACGATGGCGGCCATGAACAGGAAATGCACCACGCGCGTCGCGGGGAATCCGCCGAACATCCAGGTGAGAAATCCAAGCTGCACGGGTTTCCATAATGCCAGGCCGGAGATGAACATCATGGCAATCGCAAACATCACGCCCCAGTAGAAGGCGCGCTGCACGGCGTTATATTCGCCTAAGCGGTGCCCGAGTTTGAAGGTGGCAGCGGCAATGAAATCGCGCAGGAAGGATTTGGGGCCGACCGGCAGCAGATCGCGCCGGAAATGGCCGCTCAGCACGCCGTTGAGCACGAACAGCCCGAAGCCGAACAGCAGCAGCCACATGCCGGCAAAATGCCAGGCGATGGCGTTGCCTGTGCCCCAGTCGTTGCTGGTGGTGGTGGCGAGATATTTGTCGCCGCCGAGCGTGATCCAGTACGGGAACTCGAAGGGAAAGATCGGCACGTTGTCGTAAATGCGCCAGCCGCTGCCGATCATGATGATGATTGCCAGCGCCTGACACCAGTGCGCTATACGTGCGACGGAAGAATGGCGCTGTTCGCCAGGTTCGTGGCTCATGGGTTGGGCTCCATGCCGGCGGCGCGCAGTATGGCCGCACCTTCGGGGCCGGCGATGAAAGTGAGAAAGGCGGCCGCATTCGCACTCTGGCCATTGATGACCAGCCCGCCGCTCATGGGCGTGGGCGGCGCGTTCAGCGTTGCCGCCACGCGCAGGCCGGGAGCGTGCGCCTCCGTCGCATGCACCAGGCCCAGAATGCCGTCGCTGCGCACCGCGGCGGCGACGTCCGGCGTGTCGCTGACGCCGATGACGCGCGCCGGCGAGACGGGAGGCGTGGCAGTCAGAAGCACCGCGCGCCCGTCGAAACTGGCGGCCGTTGTCGGGTCCGGCAGGGCCGTGGCGGACGCGGGCGGCGGCACGGCGCCGTCGCGGGCAATGAGCACGAACGGGTCGCGGCCGAGCGGGGCCACCGAGTCGCGGCGGACCAGGCCGCCGGCGGCCAGCGCATCCAGCGTCGGTGTATCGGCCACCGCGACATCGGCGCGCGCCCGGTGTTTGATGAGGCCGATCAGGCCATCGGGCGGGGCGAGAAAAATATGCACCTCGACATGGCTGGCCGCGGTGTAGCGCCGCGCAATCTCGGCCAGCGGCGGCGCCAGCGCCGGGGTGCAATAGAGCACCACGTCGGGCGCGGGGCTGTTCCATGCCATCGCGTTCGGGGCGCCGGCGATGAGCGCGGTGAGGGCAATGGTCAGGTTTCGTAACATCGTGCCGTTCTCCCGGTCGGGGCAGAGTCTGAGAGCCTGACCGAAAATGCTACTATGCCGGCCGTCTGACGCACGTTTTCTGCGCTCCGGTGCTCACGGCCGAAGAGGCCGCTCCGCTCCGGTGCTCGAAAACGCACGCCAGCCGACTAGGCCTAGCGCATTTTCGGTCAGGCTCTGACAGGCACTTCGCTCCCGATCCGGAGCAGGTTACGGCACAGGCCGAAATTGTGCTCAGCTTGAAATAGCATGATTTCTGTTAAAATCTTCTTTTCAAGATCAAGCCGCTACACTAGCCTGATGCGGAGAGCAAAAACCGGGGGAATTTACCATGCCGATGGAAGTCTATGAAACCGATCTTGGGCATTATCTCAATCTGAACGGCAAGTTCAAGAACCTCGAATTCAAGAAGGGCACTGTCATGGTGACCATTGAAATCGAGAACGTGTCGAAACTGGCCGATAACAATGCCTGGCTGGTGCAAAAGACCCAGGACGTGTCCTTTCCGATCGTCAAGAAGGCGGCCGTGGACCTGATCAAGGACCTGGCCAAGCTCGACACCGGCAAGGTCAAGGCCGACGGCCCGGAAGTCGCCAAGGTGCTCGCCGCCTTCAACATCGATCTGTCGAAGAAACTCATCATTGCGGCCAAGAATGTTTTCGGCACCTTCGCGAAGGACGACAAGGATTATACGATCTATAAGATCAAGAACGGCTTCAAGATCGGCATCAAGATCGTCACACTCGCGGCATCGGTGGCCATTACCGCGGTCGGCGGCTGGACCGGTGTGGGCACGGTGGTCGGTATCGTCGGCATGGTGCGCTCGGCGGCGTCGCTGGCGCAGCAGATTGCCAATCTCTCCAAGGAATCACTGGAGATTTTCAAGCGCATGGTGGGCAACATCATCAAGCTGAAACAGCAGATGGCGAGTCCGAACCTGAAGAAGAACACCGCGCAGCAGGTCGGCGCCACGGTGCTGAACAAGGTGTTCGCGGTGGAGATCGAGACGTTGTTCGTCACGCTCGACGGCATCGAGAGCGACTTCGAGCTGCTGTCCAACAAGGTGAAGGGCAACAAGGTGAAGGCGGTGACCTTGTCCGGCAACATCACCAAGCTGCTCGACAAGCAGGAGGATATCAACAAGGAGCTGGCCAAGCTCGAAGCGCAGGTGAAGAGCACCGGCAAGGGCCGCGACAAGCTGGCCAAGATGCTGGAGACGCAGAAGAAGGTGGAGAAGGAGACCGATGAGTTGCTGACCAGGGTGGTCAGCCTGTCGGAGGGGATGAACACGATCGAAAGCTGGACCGGCACTTACCACAAGCAGATCAAGGAGCTGAAGGCGAAGTACAATCCCAACGTGGTCAAGGCGGCTGGCGTGGCGACCGATCTGCTGCTGGCTGTAGGCAGTTTCGTCGCCGGCGATTTCTCCTCGCCAGGGCAGACGATCAAGGAGCTGCACGAGACTTCGACGAAGCTGGTGACTGCGCTCGGCATTGCCAATGATGGGTTCAGTGCGTTGCAGGATACGGGAACGGCGGTGTATTCGGCGGCCGCGTAGGATGGGTCTTGACCCATCACTTCAGCCCGGCCACTGCGATTCGTGCGCGCAATGAATGATGGGTCAAGACCCATCCTACGAACGGGAGCCGCGCCGGCCGGACCGGTGCGGCTCCCAGGGATAAAAGTTTTTTGGTTCTTTTTTTCAAAAAAGAACCGCTTCCTTACCTCACCCGTGCTCCTTAATCATCTCCTTAATATCCTCCGCCGCCTCCTTGGCCGCCGCAAAAGACTCCAGCGCCTGGCCGGTATGTTCGATTCCCTCGTGCGCCAGCTTGACGATGTCGTAGCCCTCAGGCGCGCCGACGTTGCCGCCGATGAGGAAGCCGGCTGACACCGCCGTCTTGGTGACCATGATGGCGATTTGGGCCCAGGTCGGCTCCTTGGCGGCCAGGGTCTCCACCGCCTTGTGCAGCTCCTCGTGCGTGTTCTGCATGGTCTGCACGCGCTGCAGCAGCGTCTCGGTCTTTTCCACCAGCCCCTGGATCTTGTTGGCGAGTGCCACTTCGCTGGTGATCAGCTTGGCGACGCGCTTCATCTCGGCGGGGCTGAGGGCTGCCTTGCTGGCGTCGGTAAAGGTCTTGACCTCGGCGTTGGCTTTGCGCTGCACCTTCATCGCCTCGTCAAGCGTGTCCGAGGTGCTGTGCGCCTGCACGTTGAGGTTGGAGATTTTCGATTTCAATTCGCCGCTGTTGGTCTTGCAGGTCGAAATGGTTTTAACGCCTTCGGGCCACAGGGCGTTGATTAATTCCTTGCCCAGTTCCTGGGCGCCGACTTTGTTGTCGCTCGCCTTCTGGTAGGCTTTCAGCAATTGGTTGAGATCGGCAGCCAGTGTTTTGGCAAGCTCTTCGGCTTCCAGCGCCAGTTTGTGAATCGTGTTGTACAATTCGCGCGAGGTGCGCATGATGCCGGCGATGGCGAATACCGCATGCGCGCCGGCGGTGAACGGGGCGGAGGCGAGGCCGGCGATGCTCATCGCCAGGCCGCCGAGGAGCAGCGTGATTTTCGCGGTTTTCGTCACCTTGTATTTGACGGCGGAAACCTTGTCTTTCGCCAGCCTGATAAACACCGCGCTGGCGCGGTTGGCGGCCGCATCCAGCACCACGCCGAGCGCCTTGTCGAAATCGCTCTCGGCGCGGCTGGCATCGCCAGGGCCTTTGACCGTCTCGGCAATCTTGTCGAGCGCTGCTGCAAGGTCCGCCACGATCTTGTCGCGGTTCGCGGCTTCGTACATCTGCTTGGCAAGCGCGTTATAATCCTTGTCATTGTCGGGCGCGGCGGCGAGAACCTTGGGATCGTCGAGCACGATTTCGATGACGATGTGGTCGATCTTGATCTTGCCGGCCGCCTTCTTGGCCAGCGACGCGACATCGTTGGCGACGTCGTGCTTGGCGAACAGGATGATCGGCGTCAGGTCGGTCTTGCTGGCTTTTAACGTCTTGGCCAGTTCCGGGTCGGATTTTGCTTCGTGGTAGAGTTCGGCCTGCTTGAGACGTTCGCCGAGCTCGGTGCCGACCTCGGTCAGCGCATCGGTCATGATTTTCATGACCGGTGCGCTGAGGCCGGATTCCTTGACGGATTTTTTGTAGGCGACGATGGTCTTGTCGATCTCGCCCTTCGCCTTGGTCACCTTGGCGATGTCCGGCCAGCCCTTGAACCAGCTATCCAGGTCGGGGCCCAGGTCCTCCTTGAACGCTTTCTCCAGCGTCTTGAATTTCGCCTCTTCCTTGGGCTTGGCGGCTTTCTCCGCCTTGTCCTTGGCGGTCTTCCAGACCGCGCGCAGCGATGGCGTGTTGATCTCGGTTCCGTCGAGCGGCATGCGACTCTCCTTGTCTTGGGATGCAGGCTCGGCCGACGAGTGAGCCGACAACCGTAATGGACCGTACTTGGTAAGGATTCCATGGCATGACCGTCCGTGCAAGATGGCCGGACAGGATGGCCGGACTGTCGCGGGTGCGGCGGAGCCGGTAGTCTGAAGGTCGCAGGCAGCAAGGAGCGGGTACGATGGCACGCATTCCCCCAGGCGTAGGTCCCAAAAACCCGCAGGTGGTGGTGCTGGTCGGCGCCACCGGCGACCTCTCGCGCCGCAAGCTGCTGCCCGGCCTGTTCCATCTCTGCACCGCCGGCTTCATCCCCAGTTGCCGGATCATCGGCGTGTCGCTGGACGACACGGATGCGGGCGGTTTCCGCACGCTCGCGCGTGATGCGCTGGACCAGTTTTCGTCACGCAAGGTCAGCGATGCGGCCTGGAGCGGCTTTGCCGAGGCGCTGGATTATGTGCCGCTATCCTCGGGTGCGGCCGCGCTGCGGGCGGCGGTCGATACGGCGGAGGCGGCGCTCGGCGGGGAGAGCCGGCGGGTGCATTATCTCAGCGTGCCGCCCAATGCCGCCCTCTCCGCCGTGCGCACCCTGCATGAGGCCGGGCTGGTGGAGCGGTCGCGCATCATCATGGAAAAACCGTTTGGCACGAATCTGGCCAGCGCGGTGGCGCTGAATGCGGAAATCCACGAAATTTTCGATGAGGAACAGATTTTCCGGATCGATCATTTTCTCGGCAAGGAGCCGGCGCAGAATATTTTAGCGTTCCGCTTTGCCAACGGCCTGTTCGAGCCGATCTGGAACCGCAATTTCATTGATCACGTGCAGATCGACGTGCCGGAGACGTTGGGGTTGGGCAAACGCGCGGGGTTTTATGAGCAGACCGGCGCCTACCGCGACATGGTGGTGACGCATCTGTTCCAGATTCTCGGCTTCATGGCCATGGAAGCACCGACATCGCTGGAGCCGGTGCCGATCAGCGAAGAGAAGAACAAGGTTTTTCGCAGCATGCTGCCGATCGACCCGCGTGATGTGGTGCGTGGCCAATATAATGGCTACCGCGACGAGGATGGGGTGGATCCGGAGTCCGATACCGAGACGTTCATTGCGCTGAAATGCCATATCGATAATTGGCGCTGGGCGGGCGTGCCATTCTTTCTGCGCACCGGCAAGCGCATGGCGGAGGGGCAGCGGATCATTTCGATCGCCTTCCGCGAGCCGCCGAAAAGCATGTTTCCGGTGGGCTCGGGCGTGGGTGCGCAGGGGCCGGATCATCTCACCTTCGACCTGGCCGATGCCTCCAAAGTGTCGCTGTCGTTTTATGGCAAGCGGCCTGGCCCCGGCATGCGGCTGGACAAGCTGAGCCTGCAATTTGCGATGCGCGACACCGGGCTGATCGGCGAGGTGCTGGAGGCGTATGAACGGCTGATCCTGGACGCCATGCGCGGCGACCATACGCTGTTCACCACCGCCGAAGGCATTGAGCGGCTGTGGGAGGTATCGCAGCCTCTGCTGGAAGCGCCGCCGCCGGTGCGGCTGTATGCGCCGGGGTCGTGGGGGCCGAAGTCGATCCATCAACTGGTCGCGCCGCATGCCTGGCGGCTGCCGTTCGAGCGCGCGTGGCGGGATCCGAACCCCGCCGGGTCGTAGGGCGGATTTTTTATCCGCCCCTTGCCCCCCCCTTGTTATGATGTGCGGAAAAGGGGCGGATAAAAAATCCGCCCTACGAGGTTCCCATGGCTCATATTCCTGCCCTGTTCCAGCCCGCAATTTTCCGCTCCGTCACGGCGCGCAACCGCATCGTCGTCTCGCCGATGTGCCAGTACAGCGCCACCGACGGACTCGGCGGCGACTGGCATATCCAGAATTTGGGCGCCAAGGCGGCCGGCGGGGCGGGCATTGTGTTTACCGAGGCGACGCATGTGTCCGCCATCGGGCGCATCACGCCAGGGTGTCTGGGCTTATGGAATGAGGCGCAGCAGGCACTCGCCGCGCGGCTCGCGTCGCTCATCACTTCGCTCGGGGCGGTGCCGGCGATGCAGGTCGCGCACGCCGGGCGCAAGGCGAGTTGCGACGTGCCCTGGCGCGGCGGCAAGCCGATCCCGCTCGATGCCGGCGGCTGGACGCCCGTGGCGCCGAGCGCGCTCGCCTTCAGCCCCGACCATACGGTGCCGACGCCGCTGTCGCAGGACGACATCCACGGGGTCATCGCGCAGTTCGCCGCCACCGCCCGCCTGGCGCGCGAGGCCGGATTCAAAATCCTCGAACTGCACGGCGCCCACGGCTACCTGCTGCACGCGTTCCTCTCGCCGCTGTCCAACCAACGCAACGATGGCTACGGCGGCGATCTGCACGGCCGCGCCCGTGCGCTCATGGAGACCGTGGATGCCGTGCGTGCAGAATGGCCCGACGATCTGCCGCTCTTCGTCCGCCTCTCGTGCAGCGACTTCGCCGACGGCGGCCTGACGCTCGACGACAGCGTGGCGCTGGCGAAAATGCTCCATGCCCGCGGCGACATCGACCTGATCGACTGCTCCGGCGGCGGTCTGTCTCCGGCGCAGCGCATCCCGTCGCTGCACGCCGGCTACCAGGTGCCGTTCGCCGAGCGCATCCGCGGCGACGCCGGGATCCCCACCGGCGCCGTCGGCCTGATCCACGCCGCCGAGCACGCCGACGAAATCATTGCCAACGGCCGTGCCGACCTGGTCTTCCTCGCCCGCGCCCTGCTCGCCGACCCGGCCTGGCCGATACGTGCGGCCAAAACCCTGGGCGTCGCACCCGATTTGCCGCCGCAATATCAGCGCGCCTTCGTGCCGTGATCCTGCGCCGTCGCCGTAGCCCGTCATGCAGCGAAGCGGAATGCGGGGGCGGCGCGCGCTGGCCCCGCATTCCGCTTCGCTGCATGCGGGCTACGAGGGAGGGCTCAACAGTCACGCTTCGGTAAGTTCTCCGGCGCGTGCTGCGCATCATCCCGCTGCCAGGCCGCGACTCGCGCAGGGCAGCGCCGAAAATAAACTGTCGCGAATTTACCCTTCCTTCAGGCTCGGTGCGCATTTTGCGCCCGAACCTAGCAGGAAGAGACAGATGCCGATTTCTGAGACCAGCTCTGACGCCATCGTCAGCGGCGCCACGACTGTCTCCCTGTCGCAGTTTTTCAGTGTCAGCGGCAGCGCCAATCCCGAGTATCTGGTGGTCTGCGCGCTCGACCGGAACGAGTACACCGCGGCCGCCACCGATGCGACCGGGCAGTTTTCGGGCAATGGGCATACGCTGGGTTTGTCGGGCACCGGCGGCGATGCGCGGGGGGCGGGCATTGTCTATACGTGGAATGCGGCCACCGGCCAGTATGTGAACGCCACCTATGGGTCGCTCTCCAGCCTGACGTACACGGCGTCCGGCAGCGCGCATGATATGACCAACATCTCGCTGTTCGAGACGACGTCGCAGTCGATCGCGCAATCCTATGCCTCGGACGCCTATTCGCTCATGGAAGCGGATTCGAGCGGCTATGTCGGCTCGGCCTGTGTGGTGACGGACCCTTCGTTCAGCGGCACGCCGCCGTCGCAGGCGACACCGGACGGGATTGCCGCGGTGGCGGAGAAATATGTCGGCGATGCTTGGAATGAGGACGGGTGCTGGGTGCTGGCGAGCACGATTGCCGCCGAATCCGGCGCCGCTCTGCCGGTGCAGAGCACGGCGCTGGAGATTGCCGGCAAGCCGAACGGCGAATGGATGGTGGCGTATAACGGGCCGGTATCGAGCAATTCGGACTGGCAGAGCCTGGTGCATACCGGCGATGTGGTGGCTTTCGTGCCGGCAGGCGGCGGCGGGCATATCACCACCTGCGTCTCCGGCAGCGGCAGCACCGCCGAGCTGATCGACAATATCACCTACGAAAATTACAATGGCACGATCGAGAATTCGGCCAATGATGGCTCGTCCAGCGACATCGTGGTGGAGGCGCCGCATCTGGCGTCGCAGGAATTTGCCGGCGCCAATCCGGCCGATGTGGTGATTTATCAGCTCGATACGCCCGTCGTGACGGCGGCCGCGAGCGCCAGTGCGACCACGAGCACGCCGCTGGCGCTGACCGGGCTGCTCTCGGCGACGGATCCGTCGAGCAAATCCATCACCGAGTACCAGCTCTATGACAGCGCGAGCGGTGCCAGTTTTGGGGTCTCTGGCGTGTCGAAGACGGCGCATTCGGCGGCGGCCGCGCTGACGGTGACGACGCTCTCCTCCGTCACCCTCTCTTATACGGCGGCGGGCACCGATACGGTGGATGCGCGTGCCTACAATGGCACCTATTGGGGCGACTGGCAGACGTTGACGGTGAACGTCGCCGCGGTGACGCTGGCGGCGCCGAAGCTCGGGACTGCCACGGCGAACCAGAGCTGGCAGCAGGGCAGCAAGGTGAGCCTTACCCTGCCGGCGACCCTGTTCACCGATCCGCAGAAGGAGGCGCTGACCTACAAGGCGTCAGGCGTCGCCGGGACGACGCTGCCGAGCTGGCTGATTTTCAATGCCACGACGCGGACATTTTCGGGCACGGTTCCCAAGGGCATGCTGAGCCTGCCGATCGTGGTGACGGCGACCGACACGTCTGGGCTTTCGACGTCCGAGACGTTTACGGCCACCGTCCCGGCGGCGGCGCCGACGGCGTCCGTGGTGGTCTCGCCTCTGGTGCTGGCCGAAGGGGCGAGTTTTAGCGACACGGTACCGTCCAACCTCTTTGTCGATCCGCAGAGCGAGACGCTGACGCTCAAGGCGGCGCTGGCCAATGGGTCGTCGCTCCCGTCATGGCTGAGCTTTAGCAACGGCACATTTTCGGGCACGGCGCCTTCGTCGGCGGAAAGCCTGGCAGTCAAAGTGACGGCGACGGATACCAGCAACATGTCGGTGTCCGAGACTTTCGTGCTCACTGTGGCCAAGAGCGCGGGCCATGCATTTGCCGCGTCGGACTGGAGTTCTGCGCCGGCGGCGGTGACGGAGGTGTCACATGCGGGTGGGCTCACCCTGGGCGGCGGGTCCGAGCTGTTCCGCCATGTCGAGACGCTGTTGGCGGGGCTTCATCACCACGGATTTTGACCGCAACCGTATGATGGGTCTTGACCCATCATGGGGGACGAGGGGTGTGTGTGATGATGGGTCAAGACCCGTCATGGGGGACGCGAGGTGTGTGGCGCCATGATGGGTCAAGACCCATCCTACGCTAGCGTTCCAGGACTGGGGGGGGGCCGGCGGCGGCGGTGACGTCGGCGGGGGTGATTTTGTCGGTGTAATTGTTGCCGAAATGGGTGCGGACGTAGTTGAGCACGTCGGCGATTTGCGTGGGGCTGAGCACGCCGTTGAACCAGGGCATGCCGCCGTGGCCGTTCAGCACCATGGAGATCGGGTAGCCGGCATTCTCGAGTTTTGGATTATGGGCGAGGGCGGGGAAGGCGCCGGCGCCGCTGGCACCTCGGCCGCCGGGCATGTGGCAGCCCTGGCAGACGTGCTGGAATACCGCCGCACCAGTGTCGGCGGTGACGGCGTGGGTGAGGTTGGCGGCGCTGTCGGCGAGCGCCGGCGTGGCCGACAGCAGCAGCGGGAGCAGGGCGCGCATCAGATGGCCTGCACGGCGCGCTGGTGAAGCTGGGTGATGGCCGACAGCGAGGAGAGCAGCGCCCCCTCCTGCCAGCAGCCGACGTAGGAGGCATGCTCGCCGGCGAGCACGATGCGGCCGTCCATGGTGGTGAGTGTCTTGTAGTGCAATTTGCGTGCTTCCTCTGCCCACATCGAACAACAGCCCAGAGTCCATGGCATGCGGCTCCAGGCCACGCCGACGCCGTTGGCAAATTCCGCCGGATATTGCTTGTGAATTTTCGCGCCCTGTTCCAGCGCCGCCTGCACTCGCGCCTGCGGCTCCATGCCGGCGAAATCATAGGCGGCGGCGCCGAACATGTAGGCACCGAGCATCACCGCCGGGCCTTTGGAGAAATAGCCGGTGCTCGGGTAGGACATGACGCTGATCGGCATGTCGGTGAACGTGATGCCGCCGTAGATCTGGTCGTCCTCCTCCCAGAAGCGGCGCTTGAATTCCAGGCCGACTTTGACGGATGAGTGATAAGGCACGGCGGCGATGGCGGACTTCATCGCCTCGCTGACCTGGATGTCGAGCTGGCTGAGCACCGGCAGCGGGATGGTGCAGACGCAATAGTCGGCGTGCGCGGTCTGTGGGGCGCCGCCTTTTACGCTGTCGATGTAGGCGATGGTGACGCCGGTGCTGTCCTGCCTGATGTTCGTCACCTTCACATTGTGGGTGACGATGTCGTTGACCTGTTTGGCGAAGGCGCGGCCGATCATGTCCATGCCGCCGACGGGCTGGAACATGGTGGTCTGCACGTCG
>Ga0116227_10004581_pt1 | contig 29902 bp, 17 predicted proteins | sample S1TSphgellanicum_FD_89693 | JGI IMG/M metagenome (GOLD analysis project Ga0116227, IMG submission 89693) | Host-associated microbial communities from peat moss isolated from Minnesota, USA - S1T2_Fb - Sphagnum magellanicum MG | ecosystem: Host-associated > Plants > Peat moss > Unclassified... | reverse complement strand
ATTTAATAAAAAAAAAAAAAAAATTTAAAATTTTTTTATTTTTTTTTTTTATTTTAACAAAAATTAACAAAAAATACTTCAAAAAAATTAAAAATTAAAAAACAACAAAAAATTGGGAAAAAAAAAAAAAAAAAAAACACAACTATTTTGTAATGGTAATTACAAGGTAAACCACCAAGGGTTTGTTTTTCAATTTTGTGATGTAGTTGAATCGACAATCATCCATAAGATGATTTGGCTAAATTTGGCTATAAACTACATATGAAAATAGAGAAAAAATATATATATTCTTTTGTATTCTTGATTACTTATTAGAACTTATCTTAAAAATCTAGTGATTTGGAATTTTTTATTTCGAAATTTGACGAATTTGGGTCATTTTTTCCATGGAAAATGCTTTGTATAAGTCCACATCATATTTTTCAAGGAAAAATTTTGCCAAAGAAAAACACTAAAACCACCAATTTTATTTTATTTAGGTGGAAAAATATTTTGTTAAAAATTCCTTTTTTAAAAAATAATTTGCTAGTTTTTTAAAAATTGCAAGAAAACTCTACCACATTTTGACTAAGTCTTTTCTAATTTCGGGATTTTTTTGCTAATATTCTACAAACCTATTGCCAATCTATGCTGAATAATTCTTAGAACATTGGTTAATGATATTGGTACATAAAAAATGGTGGGGAAAAGCAACTTCAAAATAATTTCAAATGGGCAATAATCCATTTAATTGAGAAGAATTAAATTGCAATTCATTTTGTTTTACAATCTTGGGTTTGTAGGGGGTGTTATCATATTAATCAATTGACCAATTCTACTTTTTAAAAATGTGATTTGATACAAAAATATTATGATTGGAAAAATATTGATTTCAAATTCACCATTCAATGAATTTGTGCAATTTTGTAATAATTGTGCATGTATTTGTCAAAATTTTAATTATATATACATGGATTGATCCAAACTTGTAGGTTTTTTTAAAAATTAACATTTTGTGTCATATGATAATTAATAAATCGTGTTATGAAGTCTAATAACTAGGTACTAGTTTGAACCCCGTGCCTAATGCACAAGTGTGTGTGTATTTGCACAGGTGTGTGTGTATTTGACGATACATTACATATGTGCCAAAAAAGTATATTACGCAGTGACGACCAAATGTCACAGGCGACATATAGCAGCTTATCAGACAACACAAAATGCTTTTCCATATTTTTGGTTAAACAAATCACAAAATTTGTTTTTAAAAAATCATTAAATGCGAGTATGCCAAAAAAGTCACATAACACTAATTTTTTTAATGTTTGGAAAAAAATATTCGAACTATAAAAAATTAGCAAAAACAAAAAAAAATTGTCCCAAACACTAAAACATGTGTCCAAATTTGACAAAGTATTTTTTCCTACCAAAAAAAAAGATGCATTTCTCAAAAAAATTGCAATTTTTTTCTTTGAGAAAAGGGAATTTGTGAAGAAAGATCCTCTTTTATTTTTTTGAAAGTTCTAACTCATAATTTTGAGAGAATTCACCATGAAACAAATTGGTCAGATTCTAGGTTGGGTGGATTATTTTATTTCTAATTTGATGACATCCGCTAAAAATATTATTAATTTTCAATTCACTATATATATATATGTGTGTGTGTGTGTGTGTGTATTCCACCCTTTCTCTACCCCGTCGGAGTAAACAGACCATGATATGACGAATGTGAAGCATTATTTCATCCATCTGTCCTGTCATTGTAGGGCTTTGGCATGTGTGCCATCTTTTCTTATTGCTTTCTCCACCGTGCTGCGTTTATATCCCACTTTTTCTCCACCTCATCGGAGTAAACAAACCATGACAAGATGGATGGATGACCGAATGGATGGACGGATGGATGACGATACAAATGGATGAAATGATGCTTCACAATGTCCTTTACTATATGTAATAAGAATTTTGTATTAATTTGAAAACAAGATGTGGATATACAATGATAACGTATTTTATGACATTTTATTTATGTAAAAGTTGTGAGATATTGGCATTCTATCTAAAATAAAAAATGTGGACATAAAGATTAAAATTGTGAAAGAATGGCATGATGGTTTTAAAAAGTTGGGCAATGACACTTTACATGATAAATTGTTGTCAAAACTTAACAATAAATTGCAAAGTCTCTTAAGGATATACAATATTCAAAATTTGATTTTACCAAACATCATCAATCATTTTATTGAATTTTTGCACACATTATTTTGAAAACTTATAGAATGTGATTGTTATAATTATAATTCCATGTGTGTGAATGGTTTGAATTAATCTTGGTCAATTATTAGGAAATTGATTGATTAATTATCAACAAGGTTTCAATGGTAAGTTTTAATAATTTACATGCTAGTTCCAATTTTGACCAAAAATTAAAAAATAACCTACTTGAGTTGGTATGTGTTTCATATAGACCCAACAAGACCTTTATGGGTTGGATATCATTTTTTGAAAAATCAAAAATCAATTTGGAGGCTTTCCCTATCCTTCCTTGGTCAATTTTTAATCCTAAAATTTATTTATTTTTTAGTTGTTATCTTCAACTAGATCACCTTTACTGACTTTGAATGTTAATTGCCAAGATGCTGAAGCTTTTTATGTTGAATAATTATGGAGGAACAAGATTGAATACTTGTGCCACCATCAATGTCAATTCAATTTAGCTCTCAACTTTGAACTTGGATTTAACAATTTGATTGAGATTCACAAGCCCCATCCCGTGCATTAGTGGATTGAAGTTTTGTTTTAAGCTTTATATTTTGTTTTAACTATTATGTTGTTTTTATGAATGCATGTTTTATGGCACCTTTTGTAATCTAGATCTTAGACACAATCATAACTTTGTGTTGTGTCAAACACATTGTGGTCATGTATTTTTATTCACATTTGACAAGTCTTGGAGGACTCTAATCAATGCCTATTTAGATTTCTTATGTGCTTCCATTTTTTAACACGTGAGAAAGCTTCAAAGTGGACCAAAAGATGAATTTTTTTCTTCACCAAATGATTATGAAGATGGTTTGACTATTAGGGTTGATGTTTCAAGATCACAACATGATGTTTCAATGTTCAATGCACAAGGTCCTACTAAAAGTAGTGTGACCTAACCCCAAGTTTTGTAGGTCCAAGCATGGAAGTCATTTTTTCAATTTGGCTCCCTCACAACAAGGTTTTTCTCCTTTGGTCTTTTTTTGTGGTTAATAATTTTATTGAAAGAACTCTTGATATTGTACACAAATAATGAAGTGTATGTTACCTAATGGTAGTTACCATCATAGGGTAATAGTTACCATCACATGGCAATAGTTATTGTCCTAAGGTAGAATAATCAAAAATAATTTTAGATTGGAATAAAAGGTTAATTTGTTAATGGGCATCCTAATAATTTCCTAGCTAGTAGTGGTAGGTTTCCACTTACCATTTCCTAATTATGAAGAGGGATGAAGCTATTTGGGTAGTTAGATAGATTTGTGGTTGGTTTGGTGACTAATCACCTACAGGAGATTTGGGGAAGATTAAGATAAGATTTGGGTGAATGTGGGCCTTGTTTGGTGTTATGGAGTATATTAAAATAGTGAAGAAATCCATCTATCTAATTAGGAGGATAAAAGAAACCCTTCTGTGGTCGGGAACCACTTTTGGTTTGTTCTTATCGATTGGGTTCATTTTTTCATTGGGAATTTTTTAATTTTTTTGGTTGATTTTCAATGATGTATCTTTATGTTGTTTTGGAGGAATGAAGAGGAAGTATTTTGGTGTGAAAAAAAAAGTGCATTTATGTGAAGGTCATGGACCTTAAAATAGGTTTTTTTTCACAACCTTTTAAATTTGACAATAATAGTTAGTTTGATGTAAAAAACTATAGTTTTCATATCAATTTAATATTTTTTCATTTATGTTATTTAAACGAGTTTCTAGAAAATAATGGAAGTTGTTGCAAGATGGTAACAATAGACCTATAAGTGGTTCAGAGGAGGGCAATAACTTTATCTAGGTCAAAAGAATGTTAGAATGGAAATTTTGACCATAAGCAGGTATTATCCGAGGTTTGGAAAGTAGTTACTTCCAACCCCCCTTTCATTTCAATGTGTTTATCGTGTTTTTGGAATAATTTAGTTTCTTTGGACAAAAGATAGGTCTACCCTCCAAAAGGTAGCCCATGAACTATTTGCTTTCTTATCTTGGAATTTACCTATTTTCCTACTTGGTAGCTAGCTACCTTCATCATGGTAAAACTGCCATGTCCATGGTTATACAATGTACAATGAGCCATTGTTTTTCCTAAGTTTACAATTTTGGTAGTAACATAAAAAAAATGAAGGGGTTGGTCACTTACATGGTGAAAACACATTACATGCCAAAAATGTTATCACATTGTACCCTTTTCCAAGGGTGTCCATGTTTGAATTTCAACCAGGTAATCTTGGAACATATTTTTCCATAATATGGTAGACCACAACACAAAGAATTCAGTCAAAAAGAAAATTCATTTTTTCAATTTATATTGTGCGATTCTAAAATATATTTGTGACAAAAAATGTACGTCACTATGTACTAAAAAATGCAAATATACTCAAAAAATGATTGAAATGATTTTTAGTATTTATGAAATTTGTAATATCTATTAAACATTATGATTCCATATGATTTGAATAAATTTGTGAACCATGTGAAAATTTTGATAATGATCATATCACAAATGGGTGTTTTTGAAGGCAATGACCACAAGTATGTGATAAATTAACATTTTGATAAACTATCATTTTCAAATGGAAGATAATAAGCTATGTGAGGTGGGTCATTTTAAAAAATTTCATTTCAAACATTTTTTGGTTGACTAATTCAAACCCAAACCTAGTGTAATCCAAAAGCAAAAACATGTTTTATTATACTACATAAATATACCCATTAATTTTTTGAATTTACTATTTAAATTTTTTATATTTTTCTCAAATAATATTAGATATCATTAACTTTGCGAAAATCAAAATATCAAGCCCAAACTCCAAAAGTGAAACTCAAAATTAAATGCAACACGTTTTGTATAAATATACATTACATACATGTCGTGAAAGTGCCCAAAGTGGCCCCCCCTAATATGTTTTCACCCTATAATAAAAATCATGGGACTATTATGATAAAGAAGCATGTGAGCATTGAACATCTAATTGTTTGGTCAAGCCATATTTGACCACTTTGCAAGCATTAATCCATATAAGAAAGAAGATGTGATGCAAAAGAAATTCATGAAGGATTTGGTTTAGTAGATATGTGTTATAGAAAGTCATTGATTGCATTGTTTGGTTTGGAATAATGTTTATATGTTGTGTTTCCAAATAAAAAATAATTTTGTTTAACATGATGTTCCTTCCATGGTGGCAAAAACCATAGAAAATTATGTTTTGCCTACTTTGAATGATTGTATTACAATAACGACATCCTTTGATTTATGGATGTCTCAAATTGGTTTTAACACATTTGCATTGGTAGTTAACTTTATTCACAAGGAATGGCTTTAGTCTCTTGTGATAGTGAGTTTGTTTGAGGCCACATATACTGCAAGAGCAACAATGGTAGCACAAGTCAAGGAACTATTATTTTCTTACAACATGCTAGACAAGGTGATTACCTATGTTCAAGTTGAAGGAGGCAATTTGAATAGCACAACAATAGCTTTATTTCATGTGAACCTTCAACACTTCAAGCTCCTTGAAAAAGGACTTGCTTTGGGCATGCTTTTAACAATGCTTGTCAATATACATGGAATGACACAAAGGTTTGTGTTGGGGTTCAAGAGGTCAATATCAAGTAGACACAAATAACTACCCTACAAAAAACAATAACTTGGACCAAGAAATTAAGGAAAGGATGTAGTGAGTGAAAGAGAGCATCAGTTGCAACATTGGAAGTTGAAAACCCCAATAAAGACCAAATTTGCCAATAAAGTAATTATGTTCCAAGAAAGCTTAGAATATCAAAATGTTATAAATTTATATTATAGAAGACAAGAGACCCATGAATTACAAGCTTGTGTGCCAAATGTTCAAACATGGGCCATTTGCAAAATAATTTGTGAAACTATGTTTCATGTGGTGAAACACTGTATCGTCAACCAAACACAACAATTTTAATTATTCTCTAATGCCCTTCATGTTGCATTTTCTATCAATGTGTGCTTGCAAATTGAGATTTGGTAGTTGAGTGTGGATACAATTAAAGGAGCCAACAAGACTACTTTACCAAAAACTGTGAATCTTTTTTAGTCCTTTTCCAATTTTTCATATAAAAGAATTTTTGAATGAAATATTTTGCAACTTATTATTAAAAATAACTATATTTGCCCCAATATATCACATGTTTTGTGTTAATTATTGTTGAATAAATATGATTTTTTCAAAGTGTGTAAATTTTGCATTTGATCTTGAAAACTTATCATAGATCATTACATTTGAAGGCATTAGTTGTCCTCACATTAAATTGAACAACATTGATAATGCTTTGAGTTGAAATCAAATGGATGTTCAAAGTGAATAACTTGATTGTATAATTCATATGTTCTATGTTTGAATCTTTGACCTAATGTTTGCATGTATGTGATTTCAAGCCATGTGCTTGCTTTCCATGCATTTGGTTTGAAGTTGTTCATGCATTAAAAGTTTTTTGTTCAAGGATTTAGGGCATCAACTATGGTCTTACTCAGTAACATTTCAACTTTAAACATCTTCAAATGATGTCCAAGAGACAATGGATAGTTGGTTATTATGTCTTGAACACATTTAGTGATGTAATTTATGCTACTACAAACCTACAAATTCTTGGATTGTATCTAGGTTATAAAAATGAGAAGGTACATTAAATGATTTATTTTTTCACAAAATTGTGTCCATGGGGATCTCTTGATGTAGGTGAAAGAGACTAAGACCTTAGTGTATAACTGAAAAATTATTGTATCTTGTTAGTGGGACATTGCTTCCATTTTGTAGATGCACCTTTTTGATTGATGATTTCAAATCAACTTTTTAAATCATCATATTTGCAGGATTAAATGACCTTAAATTGTTATCATGGTGTCAATTTGGGCATGTGATTATATATTTATTTATAGATATTGTTGGGAGTTGATGACATTAGTGGGCCTTACCAAGTAAATGATTTAAAAACACACTTGCATATTTTTTTCATAGCCTTTGTTTGATTTTGGATGTTTGCATTCATTAGAATTTGTGTACTTGAATTTGAGCTCTTTGATTTTGGTTGGTTTTTGTAGTGTGATGAGTTACACATTATTGTTAAATTTGGTTTTATGCAAGACTCTTGTGTTGTGATGATTTTTTTATAAAGTGCCTTGGAAATTTGCAAGAAATGATTGTGGCAATGTAGGGGTTGAAGGATTTATTGTTGTTATAAAATGGTTTACTTTTGAATCTAATGATATTTTTATGCATTTTAGTTCAAAATCTTTATTTCTAGAGTTTGCAATTGTTAATTTACATATTTTTTGTTAAGTGGAAATTCATTGAACATTTCTTCACTTTTCATAATATGCAATTCATTGCCCTTTTTTGGACAATCCAATTTTTTTTTTGTATGGTTGGTGCATGCTTTGTTATTAGGTTTGTTCCAAATGGCAATGAAGATCAACATCTAATGAAGTTTTGATTAAGTACTTTAGTTTTTGATATTGTAAGTTCTTCCTCACCTTGAGAAATTGAGTTGAAAAATTAAATGTATTTCATTTGTGAAATTCATGTCCATTTTTAGTAATGTTATGATTGTAGTACATTTGTAGTTGTGCTTAAGGTGGTGTGGTGTTGGTAGGATGTTGGTGTTGGCAAAAACATAAGAATAAATAGAATCACAAAGACAAAGGTAGATTAAAGAACATAGGTAGAAAGATGGGGCAACAACAAGAAGGTTCAAGGGCTATGGAAAAGGATGTGAAAATGGAAACTTGGCTAAAGACTTTCATCATTTAAACATGAGTTCAGCCTTAATTATCTCAAGCTTTATTAGAATAAGCTTGTCATACTGAAAATAATTCTTTATATATTTTTTTCCTTTAAAATTTTATAGAATTAGGTTATGGAATTACTTCATCAACTATTTGTTTGTCTTCATTTGGGTAGGTATTATAAAGAAGACAAGAATATTGATAGAGTGCCTACATTGATTTTGTAGAGGTCATATTGATAAATCCATGTGGTTTGGGTAAAAATGCTTGTCCTACTCAAGCCTCAAATCATATTTTTCTTATGTCTATATTTTTGAAAAACAACATAAGACTTGTGAGTATGAGATTTAGTGTATCGCATTATACATGGAAAATTCACTAACAAGTTTAAATTCATAACTCCATGTTGAAAATTTTGATAGAATTGGGTGCAAATGAGATACAATGAGCCAACATGATTATTGAAAAAAAAGACTACATGTTGTTTTTCCCAAAAAAAACTTTTCATATGAATGAATTTTGGAATAAATTTTTATTGCAACTTGTTATAATAAATTTTTATATTTATCCATGTACATGACATGTTTTTTTCTTCATCATTTTTTAATAAATATGAAAATTTGAAAGTGTGTTGATTTCTTCTAAATTCAGTGTTTCATCTTTTAAAATGATAATAATTTGAAATCATAACCATTTTTTTATTTTTTTTACATTTTTATGTTTTCTTGTATGATAAAATACAACTTTTCTTAACACATCATGTACATTTAAACCCATTTATGTGTGGCAAAGGACTTTTGAAATTTTAAAAATTTGGATCAATTTTGGAAAGTTCTTTGAATTTTTAAAGTTTTAGAATTCCACATATTTTAGGGTATGAGTGTTTTTTAAATATGGTTAATAGGTCTTTATCCTCTTAAATTTTTTCCATCAAATGTGTCTTATTATACAAGTCCTTTTGATAGTCCTTTGCAAAATTGACTCTTGTCTAATGCGTTGCTATGCACTTTTAGGGGTCTTAAATTAAAACTTTAACTTAAAATTTCACAAATAGATTTTTGGTTTGAATTATTTAACATTCATATGAATGAAAAGAAAAAAACTTGCCATGATTGCCATGGCTTTAAATGGTAAAACATAAATATTGATCCAATTTTGATTGTTTTTCTTTGCGATCCGACACCCTTTTTTGGCTTGTTGTATTGTGACTACACCCAATTGAGTTTTGCCATTTTGTAATTGCTACATATCATAATGTTCTCATTTAACTTCAATGTTAATAAGTTGTAAGTTCTGGAGTTTCTTTTTTGCATTACAACCTCCAATGGCTAAGTTTGGATATTATATTCATGTTAATAGGCAATCATGTTCGTTATTGTATATTTGAAAGGTGGTTTTACTTTCCCGAATTTGACAAGTTTGACAAGTTTGAGATTGATTTGTTTATTATTTTGTTGGGGGATGTTTATAGTTAGGATGAAATTGAAAAACCTTTGTGTTTGCTTTCAAAATCACACATGAGCAAGGTTGGATTGGGGAGTGTTGATTTGGGGGTTTTTTAATCTAATTTTTTTCAAGAATTTATCTATTTGCAAGATGTTCAAGTTGAATTATTTTTCTAAATAGATCCAAAATAACATTGTTGATACCTTCAAGTGGTAGTTAAAGCCATTGTAAGGTGCCAAAACACAACTACAATAATTATGAAGAATTTAATTCATGGCGAATGTATATTTTTAAAGAAATAACATTCCCTAGGCATCATGTTCACATAATCACTTCCTAAATACAAAATATTTTAGGTATGGAAGACTCAAACATAATATGCACTATGAACAAATTTTTAAAAATTAAATTTTTAAAAGAAATTGGAAATTGACAACATAATGCCCTTGTCTCACCATATTTTGTATTTTAAGTTCTTCTTTAGAATGTGTTGATGATGCAATGTCAAGTTTACTACTAAATTGAAAAAAAATGATTTATAAAACCTTTTTTGTATAGTTCAGTTCCCTTTGACTCACATCTTTCATGCCTTGACAAACTTGTTATAGTCTTGGTGTGTGTCCTACCATAATGCATGGATAGTATTCTATGGAGGAATGATCTTTAGCTATAAAGGGCACTCATTGAACTTATGTTGCAAAGAAAACCTTTGGCTCAAAAATGATTACGTTATTTGTTGCCTTCAACTTAATTACAAACTTTGTGGTTTTTGTTTTATTGGTATATATATGTCTCATATTGGCTTATCATCTTTTTTCAAGTTCTACTTTATTTGTTGATTGGTGCATTGAAGTGCTAAATGTTTTTAGTAAAGTTGACCATTCTTTATATCATGCAAACTAGACAAAAGAAAACAACCAACCCAATAAATAAATAAAAAAGCCACTTGACCATTATAACCACTAGATTTCAAGGCAATTATTTGATAATTGAATCTTATGCATAACATGTGGTTATTGCTAAAAGAAATAACTAAGTAAATTGATAACCAAGTTTATTATTTCGATAGTGAAATTGATAATCAACCTTTTTATTTAAAAAATTGACATTGATAACACGTGTAATCCTAAAAAGACAAAAACCCTTATGTGGCCAGTTTTGAAAAAATCAATAACCAAGCAACACTGGTTTGAGCCATCCAAATTGGCCATGTAGGATTTAATATTTGATCAAATAACTAAATATTTTTAATCCTTTAGTTCAAGTCAAGGTTGGCATCACATGACATCCACAATCATCTAGGATATTATTCATCAAGAGATATACATTTGATGCATGAACATGATCACATCAAATATTTTGGAACATGATAACATTCAAAGGCATTGTGTTTGTTGTGGAATGCTAATAATTTTAATATTACATTAATCATACACAAGCTTAATTGAAATTTCACAAATTCATTAATTATAACTAGTGAATTTGGTATCAAATGGGCATGATGTACATGATCTTAAAACTAAATACAAGTCTACAAAATTGGACAATGCACTCACACCATACAAAATAATTTTTTAAAAAAATGCAACAAATTGAACAAGAATGTAAGCACTTTGGCCTTAGTAATAACTAAAATCAATTTGAAAGCATGAGTTCAATTGGATAAAAGGATATAGTTTTGGCAAGATAAAATAATATATAAAATATGGTTAGATGTTAAAAGGTATATGTTTAGTTAACCTAGATCATATTATAATGGTGTGCTTTACATATGATTCAGCATCCACACATTTTTAACATTTTCATATTAGCAAGAATTTCACACTATAAATGGTAATACATTTCCCAAACATTCATAAATATTTTTAATTCATTTTTATTGCTTTACTTGATCCATTTAAAACTAGTTCACATTGCTTGTAAAATGACCACAATTTTCACATCTTCATACCTTGCACAACATTGTTGTCATTACACTTTTCTTATAACAAATGGAACAAAAACACAACTACAACCTTGAAATAATTATTTCACCATAATTTTGGATTTCATCATTGTAGAAAACTTCTAATAAGTATTGCTTTGATTTTTGTTTTGAAGTTCCATGCTTGCATTTATGTATGTCAAAGCATGTCCAAACATTTTTTAACCATACACCAACTTGTTTCATACCACTTATATTCACAAATTCCACAAGATATATATTATCTACACACACTCAAAATCTTGACACACATTTGACTAATTGTACAAGTGCCACACACCTTGAAATGTCACAAGTGAAGTAATTGCACTGACCTTGATGGGTTTTCAAACATGTTTCATGTGATTTGCAAACCTTTGTTTAAACAAATTACCGCAAGGGTTTAACATCCCATTTGTACTAACAACAATTTGACAACAATTTCAATCTCACAAGAACATACGAACACATGAATGCAAATAATATGTTCATTAGAATTGATTAGTGTGATCAATTTAGTAAATTTTTTGAAGGTTCTATTCCAACACCTCCATTAGAACAACATACTAGAACTCATAGTTTAACTACAATAATCTTTCTTGTTCTTTGCATTCATGCCATTCATTGCACTAATTGTTTTCGTCATCGTTGCAGGTAGGTCCAATATGAAATCTTGAATGGAATCATAGGATACGTAACTAAAAACACTTTCATTAAATCAATTTAAGAATTTCTAAATGCACACAACTTGTAGCAAATGAGAACATATCTTATTCAAAAATGGTACTCAAATGAAAGAACAATTATTCAAAGTACAAAAATCCTCCTTGTTGGAACAAAGAATAATCACACCTTGTATTTCATTATCACTCAAACTTCTTCACAAACTAATTCAAAACCAAGTATTTCCCCTTGCATATTTATTTCCATAATGTGGACATTATGTTTGAATGTTTTTTTAGTGAAACCTTAGCAAAATTTGATACCTTCATGATACACATGGATGAATGTTTTAATATGAATAGCAATTCATTTGATTATACCTTTTTCAAAGGAAATAACAAAATTGAGTATTCAATTTAGTCAAAGATGTATATTTCCTTATCCATATTTTGAAATGCCCATGAACATTTATTTTATTAATGCTAATTAAAAAGATTGATGTGTTAATTGATAACCAATTAGTATTTGAAATGATTGACCCACAAAACAATACTCTTTAATCATCTTTTAATTTTGTCATGGTTGCTTATCATGTTCCCATGAATTAATGCTAGTGGAGTTAATGAGTTGGATCCAAAAGATTGGAATAGTGAATTGGATGATTGAATGCAATTTCATGATCCATGAAAGCTAAAATTATGTACAAATGGAAATTCATATGTGAAAGAAAATTGAGTTGGTGATATTCAAGGAAAGACAAAGTGGGCAAAATCCTTTCAATGGTTCAAAGGCAACATGAACATAGGATATTGAAAAAGACGTCCTAGAATTCAAATTGATTTTAGCTTTATGACTTATTAGCTGCCTTTGAATCTCAATAAGATTATAAACTTGAAGTAAGCAATAATCAACCTAATATTAATTTACTATGCAAACGAAAGCTCGGAAAAAGAAATGAAAAAAGATAATTTTTTTTAGGCGGATATAGATTAAAGGTAGATTATCTGCCTTCCAAGCAGAGGATATGGGTTCGATTCCCGTTATCTGCAATGGTTAAAAAAACCAATTTAACTTCATATGCCTGCACCAAGATTTAAAACTTGTCGTCAAATTTCAGAAAATGTTTGGTAGATTAAAAAACTTATTCAAAAACAAAAAGCCATTATTTTGAAGCTTAAAAAAAAACAAAAAAAAAAATCTAACTTTTCCAAACAATTACAAACTATACAAAAATTATCCTTCTTTTATGAAAAATTACCCATTAAAAAAATGCAAAAATCTAAAACGCAAACTTATCTAGATAAAAAAAATAGTTTGTTATTCAATATAGAAAAAAGATTGGACGTTATTTTGGTTCGTCTTAATTTCTGTTCAACTACTTTTCAAGCAAGGCAGCTAATAAGTCATAATTAGATTGATGAGGGAAACACAAATCATTGGAGAAAAATTACTATATTGATTTCAAATTCCAAAAAAAGTCATTTTTGGCTGATGAAGTGTTTAGGGGTTAATAGATTTGGAGGGGGAGATTACACATCCAAAATTAGAGCCCAAAAGAAAATTACTGAAAATAGACCCCCACAAGTTGGTGGAGTTTTATATGGCATACATAACAAAAGCATGATGTTTGGTGGAGCCTTGCATTACACCAATTTACATAAACTATAAACTTGTAGATGTATTGCAATCTATTGACACATCATTTTAAATGAAACAAAAGCCAACACATGAAATTGAAATTCACGATTCAACAAATTTCATGAATTGATAATTCATCATATAATTGAAGTTCCAATAAAATATATCTACCTTGACATAGCCATGTCAAATTGGTTTACTATAACAAACTAGTTATTCAAATTCCAAAAGTTCAATGTGATACACCCAAATGTGAAAGATGAAATTGAACACAACAAATTTTTTTAATATAATGATAGTTAGGCCTAGTAGTAATTTTTAAGGTTTGTTGATGAACGGATGTTTGGTCTCACCTTGGTAACCCATCATGTGAGAAAATAGGTCCTATACATAGGTAAGTAGGTACCTAAGTAGATAGGTGACTACTAGATAAGTAAATGCATGTAGATAAGGGCTAGTGGGTTGATGTTGGGTCTCACCTTGGTAACCCATAATGTGAGAAAATAGGTCCTATACATAGGTAAGTAGGTATCTAAGTAGATAGGTGACTACTAGGTAAGTAGATGCATGGAGATAAGGGCTAGTGGGTTGATGTTGGGTCTCACCTTGGTAACCCATAATGTGAGAAAATAGGTCCTATACATAGGTAAGTAGGTACGTAAGTAAATAGGTGACTAGGTACTAGGTAAGTAGATGTATATAGATAAAGGCTAGTGGGTATATACTTTGAGTTTGAACCTGTAAACATGCACAACATTAATATGTGTGTGTGTGTGTGTGTGTGAGAGAGAGAGAGAGAGAGAGAGAGAGAAAACAGGTCTGGAAATGTAGCAGGATGTTAGGTCTGGGATGGAGAGGATTCATGCTGCTGCAACACAATTGAGGTGCTTGCAATAGTTGTGTTGGATGCTCCAAGATTGTATGCTCTAGAACTACAGAGATTGCCAAAAATCCTGTATTGGGTCATTGCTCAAGTTTGTTTATTGTTCAATGTTCATGCCTGCTGGAGAGTCTGGATCATAAGCTGCAACAACATTTTTGTTTCATTGTCCATCTGACAGCTTAAACAGCTGAAATGCAAAGCAGCTTGTAGAGTGAGTGCAGCAGCAAAATGAAGTTCCTCAATGGAGTCTGAACAATTCAGAATGTCACTGAATCAAAGAGTGCAGCAATTTGCAATGTTCATGAATGGGTTTAGGGTTTAGGGTTTAGGCTGAACAATAAATTCAACCTGTAATTGAATCCAAAGAGTGCAGTAAAAAGTTCCTCAATGAAATCTGAACAAGAATTCAGCCTGCAATGCACTGTCTGAAAGAGCACAGTACAGCTCAATGTGATGTTTCTTTTTCAATGAAGTCTAAAACAATTCAGCCAATTCATCGTGAAACTAAAGTCAAACAGTGCAGCAAATGGAATCCTGAATTGCAGAAACCTTGATTGTTCCTCAATGGAATCAATGGAACAAATTTGCATGTTGCTGCTGCACAAAGTACCCAAGAAAATTTTTCACTCCAAAAATGTTGTGAAACACATGAAGCTCTTGCTGGGACATACATTTGTTTCCTCTCAATTCCTGGGGCGCAAAATTCCTCAACAATAACAAAGCACCCACAAAACTGGGTCACCAAAAAATTTGTACAAAAAACCCTTTACACAAATTGAAAGGAAAAAAACTTCTGTACAAAGCCAGAGATCTACTCTCATGCAAAGAAGAAATAAGATGTTGAAAGAAGAAAGATGTTGACAAGCTTGAAGAGAAGTTAGATGATTGAGCTTTGGGTTTAGGGTTTGAGTCTTGTTGCATTGATTTTATTCCAGTTTGGTGTTGTCTGTGATCTTCTGCTGCTGCTGCAGCAGCAGCACAATAGGATTCCAAGATTACTGGGTCCTCTACTCCATTCATCATTCAGCTAGCTAGCCACAGGTTCTGTGAACTGTTCAAGAATCAGGAAAAACAGACAGAGGAGCATTTTGTGCATGGGTTTTGATGCTACTGGTAATGAAGAAAGACAATTGAGCTTTGGGTTTGAGCTTTGTCATTGCTGGAGATTGTTGCAGTTTTTGTGTTGTCTATGATCTTCAAGGATTTCATTACTGAGACTCCTCTACAATCCACATTCATCATGCAACTAGCTAGCTATGGGTTCTGTGAAAGAGAATCAGAATAGACCAGATGAACTTTCTTTTTGTTATGCATGGATTTTGATGCTACTGGAGATGAAGAAAGATGATGCCAAGCTTTGGCTTTAGGCTTTGAGTTTGTTGTATGCATGGATTTTGTTACAGTTTTGTGTTGTCTGTGATCTTCTCTACTCCTGCTGCTTTGAGAATCGGGAAAGACCAGATGAGCTTTCTTTTTGTTGTGCATGGATTTAAAAACTACTGGTGATGAAGAAAGATGATGCCAAGCTTTGGCTTTAAGGCTTTGAGCTTTGTTACATAGGTGGATTTTGTTACAGTTTTGTCTTGTCTGTGATCTTCTCTACTCTTGCTGCTTGAGAATCAGGAAAGACCAGCCGAGCTTTCTTTTTGTTGTGTATGGATCTTGATGCTACTGGTGATGAGCTTTCTTTGTGCATGGATTTTGTTGCAGTTTGTGTTATCTGTAATCTTCTGCTTGCTGCAGCACAAAGGACTAACTACCTACCTCTACATCATGATCATCATGCTACAGCTATGGGTTGTGTGAGCACCTGCTGCTGCAGCTCGAGAACCAAGGTATGGTTAGTGGCATCAGCAGTAGGACCAGAGAATTGGATAGGGCCAGGATTCACATAGCAATCTTCAACAGCCCAAGCATTCCTGTTGTCCGCGAATTTCTTGAACGGAGCACCATCGAGCTCCACCATGGCCTTTTTGATCACGGGTTTGTTCTTCCCTTGACGTCGCTCCACGTCCATGAGCGCCGTGAGAGGAGTACCCCCCACGATCCAGTCCGCGGCAGGCGCCGTCAAGTTCCCGATGGAGGCAATCAGACCTGTCTGACCCGCGTGCACGAGTGCCGCTGCCGTGAATCCCAGCGCATAGCAATAGTTGGCATCGAAGTTGGAGGGCATGCCGCAACGACCTTCGTAGCCGAGGAAATGCGCTTGTCCCATGAAATGACCTTTGAAACTCTCCTCACATTTCCGAGCGTGAAGCTCCCTTTCTGTCATCGATATGAGCATCTTCTCGGTCTCGATCTTGGCAACTTGGACATTCCCATGCGGATCACGTTCCAGCAGAAGCTGCTCCTGGATGTTGTCAGGCAAGGAGTCGAAGAGAGAAAGACAGGAAGAAGAAAGCTTGCTCTTCCAGGAAGCAGCTCCTACCGTTTTGTCGCAAGCAGTGCTGCTATGAGCGAGGATCTCGTTGAGCTCCGCGATCAGATGCTGAATCTCAGGAATAAAATCGATCAAACCCTCAGGAATAAGAATCACGCCGTGATGTTTCCCGAGGTGTGCTCTTTTGCAAACGACGTCCGCGATGCTGTTCGTCACTTGCCGCAAGGTCTTGTTCTGCGCGTAAATCTCCTCGCCGATGATGGCAACATTGGGATGCGTCTGCAATGCGCACTCGAGAGTGATGTGAGAAGCAGCCCGACCCATCAAGCGCACAAAATGGTAGTACTTCCCTGTGGACCTCGCGTCTACCATGATGTTCCCGATGAGCTCCGAGTAGATCTTGCACGCCGTGTCGAAGCCGAAGCTCGTGGGCACTTGCTTCGACTTCAGATCTCCATCGATTGTCTTCGGACACCCGATCACTCGCGTCTTCAGATTCTTGGATCGGAAATACTCCCCCATGAGCGCCGCATTTGTGTTGGAATCGTCTCCGCCGACGACGATCAACCCGTCTAGATCCAGCTTCACCACTGTATCTTCCGCTTGCTTGAACTGCGCCGGCGTCTCAACCTTGTCCCGTCCACTCCCGATGATGTCGAACCCACCCTAGAGAGAAAGAGAAAGATAGGATCATCATCATCATCACCTTCTGTCTTTCTTCAGAAAACAACAGCATCATCGCTGCTGCAGGAATCGCAAGCTACAAGACGAGAAACCAGGCTCGAAGCTCATGGACGAGATGGGTTTCTTAAGCTTTTTTCTTCTGTACCTGGTTTCGATAGGGGTGAAGAAACTCTTCCGTGATCTCCACGAACTTACAGCGCATGATGCCGGCGGGGCCGCCCTTGAATCCATACAGAATGCTATTCTCACAATCATGTTGTTGCAAGTAGTCGAAGATTCCTGCAATGACGTTGTGACCACCGGGAGCTTGGCCACCCGACAACACCACTCCGACTATAAGCTTTTGCGGCTGCTGCTTCTGTGACCGGTCCTCCTCGACGACGACATAACTGTGTGCAGCTGTAGTGGACGAGGAAGATTCTTCATGTGCTACCAGTTGCACCGAAGGTTGACCATATATTGAAGGGAAAAGCTCTTGAATCTCTTGTTGGTGTCCAGCTGCTGACGACGGTGCGCCGTAAAGGAGCTTGAATCCACGACGACCAGCAGCAGCAGCAGCTTGCAACACCTTGGGTAGTGGCGGATTATACTTCAGTCGAGTGGCTTGTACAGGGCCGTAATCTCTCACATCCTTGATCCTCACAGACGACTGATCAGCTTCGACTCGAGTTCTTCTTCCTGGCGATGGAGCTTGTGCGTCCTTATTGCTACTCGTCATCCTCCTCGTTGCAGTGCGTTATTATCCGTCACCACTAGTCGAGGTGGCTGCTGCACCAACCTCCACAGCAGTTGTTCTTCAGCTCTGCAGCAGCAAAGAAGAAGAAGAACAAGAAGAAGAAGATCAGCAGCTGAAGATTTCTTCTTGGAATTCCCAGAAAGTTCACTGTACACAAAATCTGTTCTAGAATTGCTGGAGCTCACAAAACCTTTTTGATGATCTTCTGAACCTCTTCTGCAAGAAGAAGAAGAAGAAGAAGAAGAAGAAGAGGATCAGCTGAAGCTTTCTTCTTTGAATTCCCAGAAAGTTCACTGTACACAAAATCTGTTCTAGAATTGCTGGAGCTCACAAAACCTTTTTAATGATCTTCTGAACCTCTTCTGCAAGTAGAAGAACAAGAAGAAGAGGATCAGCAGCTGAAGATTTTCTTCTTTGAATTCCCAGAAAATTCACTGTACACAAAATCTGTTCTAGAATTGTTGGAGCTCACAAAACCTTTTTGATAATCTTCTGAACCTCTTCTGCAAGAAGAAGAAGAAGAAGAAGAAGAAGAAGAAGAAGAGCCTCTTTGCAGTTGATGATTTCTTCTTTGAATTCCCAGAAACACTGTTGTAAACAAAATCTGTTCTAAAATTGCAAGAGCCCACAAAACCTTTTTTTTGATCCCCTGAAGCTCTTCTGCAAGGAGAAGAAGAAGAAGAAGAAGAGCAGCTGAAGTTTTCCTCTTTGAATTCCAACTAGAAACTGTAAACAAAAATCTGTTCTAGAATTGCACCACCAGACAATTTACCTTTCTGATCCTCTGAATCTTCAGATCTGCAACCAAAGAACATAAAGCAGTTGGAGCTCCTCAAGATTTCCTCTTTGATCTTTCTAGAATTGGTTCTAGAATTGCAACAAGAGCTCACAAACAAACTACTTTACAATGGGGAAAACCACCCTTAGAAGCCTATGTTGAGTTTGGATGAATTATTGCCTATCATCAACAGAAACCTCTGGAGAGGCTATCTTGGATTGGATGAATATGATTAGACATTGTAGCAATTGCTCAGTGTAGGACCCATATTATGCCCAGTGTAGGACCAAAATTTTTGGCAGAATTTTCTCCAAAAGAGAAATTCAAACTAAAATAAAATAAAACAATGAAGTGATTAATTTGGAGAGTTTCACTTGCCCAGAAGTGAGAAAGAAAATAAGAAATTTTTTTTCCATATTTCTTTATTTGGTTTTCATTGTGTAAATCATAAATAAGAAGCTTGATTGATTATAAATTTGTACTTCATGTCTGGTTTTATAGCCAGTTTTGGCTAAATCTTCCTATGGATGATTGCCATTTTTTCTGCGTCTTCCTATAGACAATGGCCACTTACTCTACAGAAAGAAATTCTGAGAAAAACACTGCCCGAATGGAATCATCTGCCAAAAAGTCTGTTTCTAGTTCATTGTAGCTCATAACTTAATTTCATGATCTATACTCGGCTCAATGGATAGAAATGAGAGGGTCCTTCTTGAGTACATTAAAAGGCATATTTTTATTTCACGACCCACTTGGTCCACTGATTAAAAAACCAGTAGTGAAATTTATTATTATTTTTTCACAAGGGATCGCTTTTCATTTGCCCATCACAAATTTGTTTTTTGGAATATTAGATATGCCTCAGTAGTGATGAATTTCAGTGGCAATTGTAGTGCTCTGCACCCTTCTCCCTATTGGGTATGTACCATTTGGAAGGGGTTTTTATCCAATTGGTAAGAACTTGCACATTGTCAAGATTTATCCTCTACAATCTCCACCCAATAGATACCGATTCTGCCATATCCACTATGCTCAGAGTCCCTTACAAATCTAAGAAGACTCCTGGATTCTTGGTGTGTTGATGATGCTGCCATTGCAATGACATCCTGAGGAAGTACTAATGTGTCATTGAAACTAGATGCAAAAGTCGCAAACCAAACGACTTTGGAATCGTGGGTTAGTTTTTTCAATACTTTTTACATGTTTCATTGGGCAAATTTTCCTTGTAAGGTACTAATAGGACCCACTTTTGCCTTCTAAAGTTTGGAACCACTTTTGGGCTTCAAAGTTTAAAACCCAAAGTCACCCTGTCTTCATCCTCTCTTTCATCCCCTTCCCCTCTTTCAGTGGTATCTGCAAAGTAATGAAATTTTATTAAATCTCAGTATGAAATGCCGAAACTCAGCATTTAATGCACAAGGTTCAAGAGTAATTATAATAGTTGTACAGGTAGGAGCAGTGACAACATAGGCGGCAGCAGCAGCAGTGGAGGCGCTCAGGAAAAACAGGATGAAACTCAGTTTACCACCAAAACTGGTGGAAAAACTAGTTTGAGTCCCAGTTATCTTGATTTGTAAAATTCTCATTCCCAGTTACACTTTTGATGGCCTATTATGTGGAAACTGGCCGTTCTCGCCCCCTAATCGCATGACTTTACGGATAATTCTAACGACTGAGACCGATTTTCCCTTAAGACATTGTTAAAATTTTATGTTTATTTGGTGTTGGGCCTAGAACTTCTATTCATTTAGCAATGAGCATAATAGCTCAGAGCACAGATTTATTATTATTATTATTTTTGGGTACCAAGAAATATACCTTCTTCTGGGAATATTATGACACTCATGTGCTTTGGCCCCACTTTGGGTTCCCATAAATTACTTTTCTGGTTTTCAAATGACATCAACAAGATGTCATGCTTACTTTGCGGCGGCTTATATACAAGATATTCAACAATCCCTTCAACAATTGTTATGGTGTGGGGACTTGACCAGTGTAGGTTTCAATGCTGGATGATACTGAGACTGCCCCAAACCCTAAAACCAAAATTGAGAATAATTGAGGTCAACTCGAGGGTTCCAAACCCTAGCTTGATTCACTTTGCAAATAATTCTAATGTAAGAGCCTCTCCACCTCACAATGGTAAACTTCACTTTTACATTAAAAGAACTGAATGAATGGTTAATGCTTAATGTTCCCACCCAATAACATCCCAAAAACAAAATAAAAGTCACTTCAAAAAGTATAAAGTTCACTTACACCTTTCCATCTGAAGAGATAATTTGCCAACCAAGTTTACAGCAGAACAATTTGTTTAGAAATCTTAAAATGACAACATTTATAAGTCATTTTTACTGGAGCAATTGCTCCAAGATTTGTATTATCTTGCTGCAAGATTTAATAAAAAGGAGCCTTTTCCTGCTGTGGGGCTGGAGATGCTCCAACAACAAAAATTTAGTGGCAAAGAAATAACACCGCAAAATTGAACACAAAACATATTGCAGGCTTACTACCTTCCTATTTCATGACTCCAAAATGTACATTATGTGATAAAAGCTTGACACCCAAAACAACATCAAATCATTAAGTTGAACAAGAAGAAAACAAATAAACATCAAATCATTTAAGTTGAATCATCTTCTCAGCTCTCAATTTTAATTCACAACATATACGGAGTTACAAACCATTTCAATTCTCACAAGTTATTTCATGCTGAAAAATAGACCTTTTAAAAATCATAAAGAGAACACCATGGTGATCTGATACCATTGTCATTCCATAAGAGCAAAACAAACACAAACCATCAAGAAAAAACAATAAGAGGCCATAACATTGCAATTCTATAATAGAAAAACAGACACAACATTAGATAATCAAGAAAAACAACCAGAGTCAATATACCATTGTGATTCTATATGAGCAAAGCAAACACAAACAATAAGAGCCAATACCATTGCAATTCCATAACAGCAGAACAGACACAAAAGTTAAATCATAAAGAAAAGCAATAAAAACCAAGATACCATTGTGACTCTGTAGGAGTGAAGCAAACACAGAAATTAAATCATCAAGGAAAAAAAAAGCCAGTTCCATTGTGATTCTATAAAAAACAAACACAAAAGTTAAATCATAAAGAATTAAACTCTCAAGAAAAAACATTAAGAGCCAATACCATTGTGACTCTAAAATAAACCCTAAAATTGATTCATCAAGAAAAGAAATAAGAGCCAGTGTACCATTGCGATTGAACACAAAAACTAAACATGCTTCCCAGGATCACGCAAGTCTGCAACACAAAATGCATCCAAAAACAATGCATCCTAATTCCACTCAACACATTCACCAACTAGTGTAGAAATGCTAACAAATTGCAGACACATCAACAGCAAAAGTGAACAGATGTCATGGACTTCTAGGGTTGAGGATCAGATTCAGAGTATATCTCAGAGAAGGTTTCACCACGAAAATAAAATAGTGGGTATATCCTTTCTAGTGTACAGTCTGTAACTAGTAATTTTGAAAAACTGGTTTGTCTATCAGCTTCACATTGCTACACTGTAACTGTGCAAATACTTCAAAAATGGATTTCTCTCTTTCCTGCCAACTACAGTGAGCATTTGAAACTGGAACATGATGCACACATGTCAACAGCCACAAGCAGCTACTGAGATCACCATTTAGCTTTGTGTCTCCAAAAGAGTGCAACCCATTGGTTGACTGAGTGACAGATCTCTTCAGCAACTACATGCAGACCAGGAGATGTGAAACTATGGAACCAATGGGCATGTTGGCATAATCTATGCAACAATTTGCTCCCAGGAACAGAATCACAACAATGTCCTAAGACAGCACCCCCAAAATAAGCCTTCCACCTCTTCTGATCTAATTTCTTCTGGTAAAAGTTTGCTATAAAAAGTTTGCATTAGCTTGCACATATCATGCGGTCAAAGTGCTCTAGTGTTGCTTGCGGTGGCCCCATGACCCCACTGCATCCAACAACTTTTCTTCTTCTCAACCAACGCATGTTGGCCAAACTTTTAGCAAGCTCCTCCTGCATGGTCCATTGTTTCTTCATTCCATTTTCCTGTGCACCAGTTGATTTTGGAGCACCGACATCCACAGAATCCAATGAATTTGTTCTTATACAATTTGCACATAATTGGGTTTCTTCCAACTTGAGTCCCTCTGGAGAGTGCCCAGGCTTAACTTGGGAAGTCAATCCTTCAGAATCTTCTGCTGTGGCACCAGTGTTAGTGTTATCTGTCAGAGCATGATTGCTTCCATTTCCTGTTGGAGCGAACTTTCTCTTCTTTTTCGCATCCATCTTTCGAGGCATGACATCAAAGAAGAAATTTCCTCCATTCCACACAGCAGCAGATACTTTGAAGCACTCAAAGAAGATATGAAGATGGTACGACTTGAACATTGGCACAGTGAGGGCCATAGTCAACACTGTGAAAATAGCTTGCAACACTACATACATGAGCACACGTCTCTTATCTCCCAAAAGACCACATAAACGCCACCATATATTGTTAGCTCGTGAAGCTTTTCGAGACAGTTCCCTGTTGGTAACACAATGCCAGCTAAACATCAGCCACAGACTGAAGACCTTTCTTCGAGCCTTGCATCTTTCCTGAGAGAGCTTCACCCTGATACACTTTTGTGAATGTCCTTTGGCCTATTGACAAACAGTAGACAGGAAAAACAAAATGGACACATCTAGAAAGGCAAGGCCAGTGAACAAGACCTGTAGGAGGTCATAACTTCAGGATCCCTCAGTAATCGTTGGTGTCGCAGTACATTCACAACAAGAAAGTAGAGCATCTGCCATACACAATATACGAATAGTGGCACAAGGAATAACCATGTCCAAAGTGATTGGTTACTCTCAAGTAAAGGCCATGCAGGCCAGGGTCCTGTCTCATCAGGTGAATGGTGGGAGAATGTCCGTGGATCCCACCACCTAATGATGAAGAAGACAATCCCTGCAGACAATTCAACACATTCTCTCCGAATCAACCAAAAGCCCAATGCAAAGCAAGCAATTGATCTCACATTGGTATCTTTTTGGCTACTTACCTGGAAGTAAATGTATAAGAACACCAATGATTTTGTCAATGGAGCTGAAGACAAGGCTACACCGCCACACAATCAGTGCCCATGCCAACGGGCCCTGCACAGTTATTGGAGGTAGACTTCTTTAAGTTCAACTTAAAGTTCACAATAATACTAAACAATTGGTAACTAAACACCTGTAACATAGCAAGTGATAGTAAAACACATCAGCTACAGGTGGTCAAAGTTGCACCAACCTCAGCAAAAGAAAAGCAAACAAGAAATAGTTTGTCATTATTTGGAAAGAATAGGAGGCTGGTCACAAATATTGCATTGGCATAGTAGCAGAAATCCTGCATACCAACAAACTCCAATTAATCCTCAAGGTAATAGATCATTATGTTAAGTAATGTAGAAATGCAGCATTTTCACCTGTACTCTGAGGTGAGTTTTTGAAATTCAACAAGTTGAGATTCCTAGCTCCCAAATTGCAGACCTCATCTTAAAACTGGAATATTATTGGACATTCATTTTATGGCACATCTGTTTGATTTGGTGTTAACGATTCATTAAATTGGAACTCGTGTGTCAACTTCATGTGACCCCAAGTCTCTCTTCATGCCACATGTGAACCACAAGTTGAACTGATTGTGTTGTGTGTAAAATTACTAGACCCTATGTATGAATAAAGAGCTGAAAAATGTGCATTGTGATGCTCAGACAATAAGAAAATCACAAAAAAACCAATAATATTGAGCCCACTTTAGATTTGAGTACCCCTTATAATGGCCAGTCAGCTCTTGCCAATTTTACTGACCACTGGCTAGTCACCAATTGGGCCTAAATCTACATGAGAAAGGAATGGCAGATGTCCCCAAAATAAGAAGACCTAGAATCACCAATGATTAGTCATCAATTTACTTAAAGGGTCAAGGATGATGAGTGGTGAAAGTATAAGGGCCACAGATGCCAAGCTTATTGTACCAGAAGGTAATAATGCCACTTCTTGATACGGTAGTAGATCCATCTGAGAGGGGCAACAGTGATGAAGAATAGGCAGTACAAGTAAGGGATATCATCAGGCCCTGCAACAACCAAACACAGAACACAGTCCAATTCATTGAAATGAGGTTTGCTTGAAGATAACCGCAGTTGTGTCATAGGAGGGGAACAACCACCGATTGGCATATATATCCTCTCCGAGAGATAAAACTGCTTTGATGATGTCAAACTCTACAGCCACAGAAAGGGCTTTGATGTTTTCATCCGAAGTTCGCTGCACATCATGTCATACAAGTCTAGCTAGAGGTGTGATGTAGAAAAAAAATCTCTGAATTTCAAAACATCAAATTTCCGTGATGATGCCCAAAGCTCACACACAGTAACATGAATTTTGACTGGGTTTAAGGTTGAAAAATGACACCATGAACTTGATGATGGGGTCATAGGCTGCTGACTAGAGGATTCCATATATATTGGCAGAGAGCTCAAATACACAGAATGTTTTTCACAAAGTCAGCTACAGTTGCACATGTGTAAACAGAAAACATTGAATGAAAAGTGTTGTGGTTTCTCAGACTTACTTGATCCTAGCAAGAAGCAAAAGGTCCCAAAAGCGGCAACTCCCATGCTGTAAGTCACCTGCAGGGGAGGGTTTTGACTGATGAACAACACTTCCAATTGTGTACAACAGAACCAAGCCTGTGAAGAAGGAACGATAACCTAAAATTGGCAATGACAGGAACTTGAATCTCAGGTGAAGAAGGTGAGCTTGCAAGAAGATTTAGTGATAAAAACCTTAGTAATAAAAGCCTCATGCTCATCAGCACGCTTGGCAATTTTCCCAGCTTGTTTTGTAATCAGTTCCTTTGTCTGAAGAACCACCTGCACACCTCATACAATGCCAAGAAAAATTTGAAACATTCTGCTCTTGAATAGGTTGCTTACCATGTGTACAACCAAATCAGCAACTGGCAAAAATCGCATGTTCTTTGAGGTCTTATCCAGATTAGGAGCAGCAAGCACACACCTTTCGGGGACTTCGGCTTCCTCTCCGTCCTATCCGTTGCCCAAGTCCCTTGGGCCACTGTCCTCCTCCTTCGCCGTTCCGATCTATACCATCGGGAGCCATTGTGACCTAAATCCTAAAAGTCTTGGACACCTGATGCGTCCTTCAGAATAATGCGCTGCTTTCCTTGTAGGATCCGCTCTCCTGGAGTCTCCTTCGAGCACTAGGAAGACAAAAATGATGCGAACGATGAGTGCCACAAACTTGTTCCTCCAGGGCGATAGTATCTTACTTCCAAATATATCATCACTGCCTTCTATTATCTGATCCTAGACTTTATATGAGCATTACATAAAAAGTTTCCAGATGAGGGAACAGAAAGAGCAATGACGATGTACAGAGTATATCTCGTGGAAAGGAAACCGAGATTCACACAGATTTTCGTGACGAGAAAACACAGCAGCAGCCCGGGACGCGAGACAAGAACCGCATGGAAGCAGTGGATCATTGAAGAGACAAGAAAGCAGGTAATACCGTAACAACAAGAGACCGACAAGACGATGAAACCTTCTTCACAAAGAAGTTCCTTACAGATACGAGTTTTGTCGCCGCGGGAGAACTAAAAAAACTCTGAGAAACAGTACAATACGAGTTTTCTTCATGTCAAGCAATCACGAAACATGTACACGACACGAGAAACTAAGAAACAAGGAGTTCAACGGGCACAACAACAGAAGGAAGCTCGGAGCATCGAAGAAGGACTTAATTTACAAGTAAAGGAAGCTTACAGCAATGCCAAACTTTTCTCTCCAATGGCCGGGTGAAGAGGTTGCCGATGCGAGAAAAGATGAGATTGAGTCGTCAAAGCTGTGGGAAAGAGTACAGTATTGGAAAAGCTCAGCCCGAAAAGCTCAGCCCGCAAAGGGCATTAGAGTGTATTTGACTCACCCACCCAAACACAACTTGCGAAACAGGCAAAAAATGGGGAATTTTTTTTTTGTTAGATCCGAGATGAAGCAATTTTCCTTGCGAAAACAGGAAACGGAAGCGAGATCTTGGAGCAAGAAATAGAAGACGTGAGCAAAAGGAGCTCGATAGAAAACCCGCAACGCACATACAAAGGCAGCAGTAGCGGTAGTAGCGCTCTTCCGTCCCGGGCACGACGACGACGACGACAAGGGGGTAGTTAACCCCACCTTGTTTAACTATGGTTACTGTAACCCGACAATCGGTGAGAGAATTACACGCAGAAATTGTTGACTGGCGAGTGACTAGATAGGGCGGCGAAACCAGGATCTCGAGTGATCGAGGGCGGAAAGCGTGCGATGGCGAGCGTGTTGTTCTGTTTAGGGGTTTTAAAGCCAGTTTGTGAACATATCGAGGTGCCGGCGAAAGTTACTGGCTGGAATCCAGGTGCTGAACCGCTATCGACCAATGCGGAGAGCTTGCCACGTCCTTGGCCTCTCGATTTTGATTCCCCAGGCATCTTCCCTGATGCTCTTCTTTGTTTTCAAAAACGGTCGGCAAGCCCCCCCACCCCCCCCCCCTTCCTCCAAAAGAGGTTTTGGCAATTGATTAGCCAAATTTGCAAGCCATTTGTAGGAGGGGAAATGGTGTTAAAAACCTAGTACAAATGCCTCCCTTTAAAATCCAAGTAGAAATATGGTGGAAAAATTTCCAAATAAAAATATTTCTTGAAATTTAGTGGCTTTTCCTCCCCCCCAAAAAGGGCATATGAGATAGAATATTAATTTTTATTTACTTTTTTTTTCCCGTGTTTGCATGAAATTTTACACAAAAATATGGGCTGGAACTTGGATTAGTGGAACATAAGGAGTATCACGGTATTTGCCACTGGGAATCGGTCCCTAACCAAGGGACTTTATGGATATCTTTAATATGTCCCGGAAAAAAGAGAAAGTTAAAGGTTGAAGAAACCCCGACTCTAAGGACTAGGTCTAAAGGACTAGGATGAGGAACACTCCAGAAGGAAGGGTTAAGACTAGCTCGGAATATGCATAGAATATGCATCGAGTGGGTGAAAGATATATGGACCACGCATGGAATATGCACGGAATGTTGGGATATTTGATGGCCGCATGGAATTTGCATGGTTTGGAGGAGACGGTTAGAAGGACTGAACAAATGAAACATAACAAACCCAAGATACAAAGGAGCCCATCACACAAGAAATTGTAGTTTCTTCGCTCACTCTACTTGTCTGACAAGCCAACCTATCAACGATTATGGTGTTAATTTGGATGCACCAAAAAAGAAGAAGGCTTAGACCATCTCCACCGGTGGTGCTCAGTATGTCACTCTGGATAATAGAATTAAATGTCTAAGTTTAGCTGTTTTTGTTTTTTGCAACCCTACAATTAAAACTGTAACTGCATATACGTGGGAACTACCAATAGCAAACCACCTGGACCAATCATTATGATCGACCGATCAGAAATACTGAGCCGCAGTGAGGTCCAATTTATTACACTCTTCTTTGGAGGTGCACAACTGTGTCGCGCCTTTTACCAGCCACGGCAAGTTGCACGAATTTGGTGCAGAAAAACCAATTTCCTGAGCTGAACCGGCACATTTTGACTTTTTTCACAATAAATTTTACTGTCTGCAGTCACATACTGAGCACCGGTGGAGATGCTCTTACACAATGTTTGACAGAGGCGCAAAAAAAAGAAGTTGATTTTTGATTAATCAACCTCCCCAATTTTTTTTTTGTGGGAACTTTATTTGGACATATCCAATGCTCAAGTGATCTTCTAGTAGTAGTTAGAAACTGGCAAGTTTCGATTATCATCAAATTGGCACATTTTGTCAAGGCGGAGAAAATGTTGTTCCATTTGTCTCATAGTGTATAGGCATTACCATCCCTCTGACATCCATCCATCCATCCATCCATCCGCCTTACACTACTTAGTCTGGGATGGATAAAAGCTGGTTTCCATTTGTAAAGAGTACTATGCATTATCCCCTGACATCCATCCCATAATGGTCCCCCCAGATGAATTTTTAAACAAAAATGTTGTTCGATTTGTCCCACCTTACTATTTCCGCATTATCCCCTGCATGATTGATTGTTCCACATGCATCTTTCTATCCTCGCAGACGGATTGAAATTGGGGGGTGAGGGGGGGGTATGGGGGTAGTGCAGGAGTTGGTGGGTAAAATCATTGTTTGAGAATGGTGGATTTGTATACGAGTTTCTTCTACCGAGGGAAAATGAGGGACGGATCGAATCGAATCTTGCCGAAACATGCCAAACCAAAGTCCGGTTCCTTAGTTGTGTGCACAAAACAAAGCTTTACTTTGAGACTTTCACGATTTGCCATCAAAGAGGTAGTAGGCTAGGGCTAAACTCTGACATTGGGTGAAGACCCACCACCTTAGCTTTTATATATATTTTCATCGGAAATTGTTTTGCCAGGGATGTCGGTCAGGTCGGGTCGGGTCATCTTCCGTGCATTTCTTTTCTAGTTTAAGACAACAAGAGCAACCTATTAGGTTACCCAATCCCATCATGGTTGTTGTTGTTGTTTTTTTTTTTTTTTTTTTGCTTTTTTTGGGGAAGGAAAATTAAATTTTTTAACACGGTTTTTTCAACTTCCCGAATGTCGGGAAGGTTTCGTTGCAAATTTTTTTTATTTTTTTTTTTTTTTTTTTATTGAATTT
>Ga0116227_10004580_pt1 | contig 29903 bp, 28 predicted proteins | sample S1TSphgellanicum_FD_89693 | JGI IMG/M metagenome (GOLD analysis project Ga0116227, IMG submission 89693) | Host-associated microbial communities from peat moss isolated from Minnesota, USA - S1T2_Fb - Sphagnum magellanicum MG | ecosystem: Host-associated > Plants > Peat moss > Unclassified... | reverse complement strand
CTGGAAGAGATCTTGGTGGTGTCTTATGATGCACATTCAAAGTTTGAAGAGTATGTGTTTAAGTGCAAGTGGTTTAAAGTGAATCTTGCTGGTGCAAATTGCACTGTAGTTCAGGATGAGTGCGGACACGCACGATTAAAGACATCTGCCACCAGTTATCAGCCATTTCATTGGCAAACTTCAGAACCATTTACTTTTCCCAATCATGTAGAACAATGTTTTTATCTTCCTTATCCCCCAAACCTAGAGGAGTGGTCACTTGTTGTCACATATGTGCCACGGTCCCGTTCTATTCTAGATGAGAAACCAGAGGTTGTGCTTACAACCTCTGAGGTGGATGATGACCATGTATAATGTACTACTCATTATTTTTATGCAAATTGCCATTGAGGCTTGTGGTTCTATATTACTCCATAATGTTCATTGTGTCAAAGTCTTTAGCGAATTTCAACCTTTATAGTTCCGGGAGTAGGCCCTTTAGGAACTTTGTACTACTCTCCTTTGCACTATTGCATGTACTACCTCAATGTCATTGAGATTTTATGCGACTTAAAAAAGGCCGTGATAAATCAAATGACATTGCAAAACCTTTTGCGAAACTTCCTTCTCTAGGATCCCTTTTACTACTTTGCGAACTAACGCACACCGCAACTTGCGATACGTCCAACACCGGAAACTTTTGTAAAAATTTGTGATGAGGTTTGCGATACATATTCAAATGCAAAATGCGATGCGCCGATTAACGCAAGATTGTGATTTCTTGTGAGTCTCAAAGTGTTTTGCGATAGTTTGTGTATTTAAAAATTTGCGATGTTGTGAGTATGATTAAGAGGTGCAAACTGTGGAATATCGCTAGCGTGCACGGAGACTGAGAGGGTCGCAAAGTTTTGGTTGTGGTATATGTTGCAAAAGTGCTGCGATGATTTAAGGTACATTATATATTAGTGATGGTTGGTGAACCACAAGGTGCTATGCGTGTCACATCGCAAATATGGCAGGTTGTTTTTGCTTCGCAAACCCTTCCGGTTTTTTGTTTTTCCCTTCGTAAAAAGGCACAATATGTAGTAATGAACCATACATGGATGAAACTCACATATGGATGAAATTAAATCATATCATCAAAATTGAAAATGTGGATGAAATGTATAACATGGGTCAAAACCACCATCGATTAAACTAACAACATGTGTCAAATTCCTCAATGAAACTTGATAAGATGGAAAAATCAATGACATGCATGATATTAAATATATGGATGAATCATGAAATTTAGTTCAAATTGATAATATGGATTAAATTAGACTATTGAATTGAACACACCACTTGGACAACATCATACCATTATAAATGAAAATGATAAAATTGATATGGATGAAAATTTGCACATGGAATGGTATGGCCCACATGGATGAAAATAAAATGACAAAAATGAAATTCGTGATTCAAATGAAATGAATTGCATTGATGAAGTGATTTGGAGGAACTTGACAACATGAATCAAATTGACCACATGGATGAAATTGGATAATATATGGTTAAACTTCATCATATGGAGGTGATGACATTGGTACTATTAATGACATGGATGATTTGGCAATATGGATGAAATTGACAACTCAAATGACATAAATCACAAAAATCATTATTGTGCGATTGATAATGTTGACAATGACACATACTCAATTTGATTGCATCCAGTTGCATTCGTCGATTTTTTCAGTTACATCCATGTTAAAATAAATTTCATGTGTGCGATATATTTTTTAATCATCCATGTTTATTTCCATTCATTTTCACCAATGCCTACTTTCATCCACCCTATTGAATTCCATTTATGTATTGATTTTGATCCAGGTGTTACAATTCTTCCCTGTTATCAACTTCATCCACATTATCTAATTTTTACAACATCTATATGAATTTGTTTCATCCTTGTAGTCAATTACATATTGAGGATGATTCTCATCCATGTCAAATCTCATCAAATGGCCAAAATGCATCAATATGGTCCAATTCATCCATGAACACAATCCAATTAATCATCAAGTTTTTTTTTTCCAATGGTTAGTTTGATCCATATGACGAACTACAATGGTCAACTTCATTCATGAACATTTAAAAAAAATCCTTGCAAGGTATAATTCATCCGGCAAAATTTACCATACATTTATGCAACATTTGAGGTTCATTTGTATTGTCATATGCCATTCACATGTATGCCCAATGCATCGTTGTGGCGATCTCCATCCATTTGATACTTCATATGTATCTAGTTTTACTCCACTAGTCCATTTGCCTTCTTCTCTAGACAACTAAAGTTGTTCTCTCCCCAACAGCTCAGGAACATTTTCAATTGGGGCTAGTCACTAGTGTGAACCAACACCCAGGTTCATCCCATAATTGAGTTATAATGGGTTTCCAATGGGTGGTGCATTGGTAGGTGCTGGGTCACATTATTATGTGTCAAGTTTGGTTGCTTCATATGCTTCTTGTCTGTTCCTTACTTGAAAAGTATACCAAAAATATTTCAATATTCAAATTAGATGACCTTATCAACTTTATACTAGGAGGCATTTTACTCATGTTTTTATTTTTTATTTTTTGGGTTGAGGGTAAGTCAAAGAGCATGGCAGGCGCCTTGAAATACTTGACCTAAAAAAAATTAAAAAATTAAAAAAAATAAAAAATCTTTGTGAGACTTAAACAACCAACATCATCATCACTTCCTTTGTCTTTGGAATTAAGTTTTGTGCAAGATATAAAAGAATTGACTTGAAACTCTATCCGGTTCTCACCTCTTTCCTGATACCCACCAAGCACTTGTGTGAACCTATAGCATTGGTAACGGGTCTGAGGCAAGTATGCACCTCGTATTATCTCAAGTCCCATACCAGACTGGCACTGGTATATATGGTGCTGTTATAGTGCCTCAGGTCATACCCGACTGGTATGTTCTTCAATATCATTATTGAAGTACCTTTACCAATTCCAACAGAAATTAAATTATTTTCAATAAATGTCTTTTTTCTTTTTTTTTCCAAATTAGGTTACCCAAAATGTGAAAAATTCTTCACTCCTAACTCTTTGCTGAAATTTTTCCCCCCTAAATAGTAGGAAAAAGTTTCCAGACATTTTCTATTTGAAATGCTGAAATGAAAAAAATAAAAAAATGACAAAAATTTGCCAAGAAGATGCCTGAATGATAACTTAGGTACTATAGGGAATACTCATACCAATACAATATACTCAGGTTGCACCCTATATATATACCACCAGTACAGAACTGAACTGGTTAGGACTCTACATCACAAAAAGATAAGAGAGACTGATTTTCCTACACTGAAAAGTTTACAGAACCTAAACTGTGAGGAGAGAGAGGAAGGCTCCTCCATCCATTCATTCATTCATTCATTCATCCATTCATTCATCCATTCATTCATTCATCCATTCATCCATTCATTCATCATTCCTCTTGTTCTGTCATCATGGCAGGCTCCAGAATTTCAAAGAAGGGGCTGGGAAAAAAGGGGAAAAAACACACACACACATGTACATAGTATACCTATAGTGTATATACCTCCTACCTACTTACTTACCTAAAAGCTGCAAGAAGCTACCCACTACCCATGCTTGAAAGCACACCTGCAGTGATGGGGGAAAAGACAGAGTAGGTACGTAAGTCTTAAAAAGGGAGGGTTTATCATTTAATGAAAGAGCTCAACATAGTCAGCTAATGGCTTTTATGGGCACCACATTGGAACCCATAAAAATATGTATGCTTCAGACATTAAGTAAGTAGCCCATTTCCCAAGGTACATCCCCCCATTGCTTTTTAATATAGTATCTTAAGGCGGTTTACTAACCACCCAACTGGCTTGGCTTTATCAATCACACAGTAAAAATTAACTAGTAGGGTTTAGGGTTTAGGGTTGGGTTATAACTACTTAGTAGGCTAGAATGGGTTGGAGTTATTACCCAAAGGGTTTATGAAGGTAAGAAGTGTGGAAAATCCTCACCTACTCTTCGGGGCTAAAGGTTCTGGAAAGTGTATTTGTAATGGGCTAGTGTGAACCAGCATGGTCCCACCAGTGATTATTGTTATTATTATTATTATTATTATTATTTTATTTTCAATTTTCTGATGCTGTGTCATTGGCTCTGGCATCCCAAGAGAGGATTTAGCATTAAATTGGCCACAGGTTTCTAGAACCTGTCTAAATAGTGAAAAACAAAAACTAGTTAAAATATGCTACCAAAGTTAAAATGAGAGTCCAATTGTGGCTAAATTTTTCTGGGGAGAAATATTGCTTATTTTTTCAGAAGAAAATAATTTTATGGTAAATAAATAAATAAATAAATAAAAATTGGCATTTTGCCAAATCTCACCAAAAAACACTGGCACCCAGCATGCACCATAGATTACATGTGGATAAGAAACACTTTTTTTCATTCTATTAGGGCCATTGAAATGGTTTTAGCTTTGTGTTAACCATCACATGTATGTGCGACCAAGTAATCACACAAGTGCATTACCTACTTACCACCTAGATTGTAAGCACTTACATTTCCGAGTATCTACCTAGTTACCTATGGTACTTACCCATTTACATAGGTTGGTTAACTAAGTAATGCAAGTTGTTAACTAAGTAATGCAAGGTGGAAGTAGGAGAGTTTACAAGATAGCTTAACAGGGCGAAACCCTTGGGGAACTCAGATTGTAGTTCACCAATCAACTCACTCGTTGTTGTAGTTCAACAAACAAGTGAATTACAACAACAGGTTTCCAATGGTTGGTGCACTGGTAGGTGTTGGGTCACATAGTCCTTACGGAGGAAATATTGTCGTGTACTACTATATAGGCAGTTTCACCAAGGAACTATGAGGTAGTCATGGGTTCAAAACCAGGCTGGGGCTTTACAGTCCTGCTACTTTCCATGCAAGAATTTATTATTATTTTTTATTTTTTTCTAAAATTAAAAAAAATTTAAAGTTAATTTTTTTTTTTTTTTTTGTGGGTAGTGGTCAAGCAAAGAGTTCCCAAGTTCCTGACATGTTCCCCAAAAGAGTTACGAATAGCACCTCACTTTTATCCCATATGCTTTGGCAAATGTTGTCCTCCTTTCACATACAGCCCATAGGTGGGGCCAAAGGCAAGGAACTCTAGACTTCAAAATAGAACCTTCTATTTGGTGAGTGTCGATAGTTTCATTTTTTTTTGGGAATGATGGCCCAATCAAACTTGCTCATCACAAAATAAAAGAAACTGAACTTGGGTGGCACCTCATCTAATTAATGCAAAGCACATTATGTATGTACAAGGCAGATAGAACCCTCTGGAAACTGAAGTACCATCATCCATGCAGAATTTTTTATTTTGTTTTGCTGAGGTAGAATTCCCTTTTGGCCTCCTTTAACATTGGGAAACCTTTGGGAGGGTCTCTAATGGACCTGAAGAAGACAAAGACATCAAATTCTCTAGTGGTGGTGTTGGTGAATCATCCTTTCTAGAATTCATCAATGCCATAAAAATCAAACTCAACCATCAAATCACAAATGTGCATGACCTACCCTCGTGTCTAGTGGTGGTGTGCAAGGAGGCAATATCAACCTCAAACCGTTAATTATTGTATTCGTACATAGTTTCTGAATATGCAGTTGAATTGATTGATGGTGGGCATGGCAAGGCTTTGAATTATTAGTTCCTTGTCTTCCATTACAACTGGGAAACAAATGTCAATGTTGATGGGCTTGCTCCATTGGACATATCGCAGAGGGATCATCAAGCTGCACAAATATTATAACATCGCCCAGCTGTTGATACATGGCTTTGGAGCATTCTGACAATTTCTGTAGAAGGAAGAGGAATTATGACCTTGCTCTCCATAAGGGCATTAGAGTTATCCCTAAAGTAACCTGTCTTTGGGCCTCCTTTCACCCCCTATCCACTCTTTCAGTGGTATCCGCAAACCTCAGACGTTTTAATAAATCTCAGTATGAAATGCTAATACTCAGAGTTCAATGCACAAGGTTCGAGACTAATTATAATAGTTGTATAGTTAGGAGCAGTGAAAATATATGTAGCAGCAGTGGAGGCGCTCAGGAACAAAGAAGAGACAGGATGAAACTCAGTTTACCACCAAAATTGATGGTTTTCTGAGTTTCATCCCCCGTTGAATGCTAATGAATTTTAAAAAAAATCTCACCTTGTGTATGACCAAATTGAGGGTTCTGGTGCTGTGCTTTTGTAACTCTATTGTATGCAGTAGTAGAAATCACTCCAAGGTTTCTTTAGTTGTATTTGAAAGCACCTCCTGGCACTCAAGATGCTTTCCTCAATTGAAGGGACATTCCCCCACAAACAAAAACCTGTTGTACTTCTTACACTGTGGAAGGCCTGCTCTACTGGGCCTCCCCTCATTTCCAGGCTACTGCACAAGTGTGCAGCACTCAAGGCTGCAGGCCCCCTATACATAAACACCTGGTTTTGATTTGTGTAAGTGTCCATGGAGGGCATGTTACCTTCCAATTTTTTTACCTCAGCTGTTTGAAGGGCATTCCAAAAGATGCAACACTCACTGGAGCAAAGCATTTCATGCTTTGAAACGCTCTTTGAAATGATCTTTTTAGGGTGATTGCAGGGCATGGTGACTCACTTTTAGTATCATAATGCAATTTATCATTATTGTTCCACTTGGGTGGTTACAAGTTAGGATGATTCATTTTTGACAAATATGTGACTCTCTAAAAGTTCATATGATAATATTAAAATCACATTGTTTTAACCATTATTTAATAACAAAACATAACTTGATGTGTATTGACAATCATCAATATTATTATCAAACCTAATCTCATCACAATAAACGCAATAAACATGCGTATGTGTGCTTTGATTAAATAGTATCATAGCTCCCAATATTGAAATGCTTGTTTTGATAAGCATTCTTTTCAAAATACACCTAACCCATAATGTTTTTATCAATTCCATGGATATGGTAGATAATCTTGATGAAATGCAGCTAACCCTATCTATGGGTTATGCCCCTTGCAAAATGTGCATGGCCTTGGCTATGAAAAAAGTTCTCTTTGAGATGCATATAACTCATCATGTTCTCCTCAAAACCCTGGCTATGGTATAAATGCCCTTGTCAAAATGCGCATTGCCCATCCAGTTCTTTTTGAAACCTTGGTTATGGTAACCACCCCCCCCAATTGAAACACCCTTGGCCATAACAATGGGCAAATGTCCTTGGCAAAATGCACTTAGCCTATCATATTCCAATTACAACTTTAGTTATGGTAAAGCATTATTTTTGGAATGCACATGGCCCATAAAAACATTTTCAATATTTCTTCCAAAAAATAAATCAAAATAAATTATGCCTTTGAGATGATCACAAAAAAAGTTGTTTCATTCCCCAATAAGTTGCTCAATATTAGCCACAAATTGGTTTACAACCCCCATAGCTCAAGCAATATCAAAAATTATACATAACGTTTCACACATGAGATTTCCAACAACATTTTGAAATAGGATAGCATATGAATCCTCAAAATGCTACAATGTATTTTTTTTGGGTTAAACGCATCATTTAGTTTTGTTAAACACAATTCACTTGTGTCCCTAAAAAAGTAAGATCTCACATAGATCCACCATCTCAAAAAAATTCAAGAGATTTTCCTTTGTTTTTTTCAACAAAATCAAATAATTACGTATCACAATGAAATTATCAACATAAAAATTATGATCTCAAAAGAATTATGATTACAAAGCTATTGAAATGATATTTCCTTTGACAGATCTCCATTAAATAAAAAAGTTTTAACATCCATTTGATGCATCTTGTGATCTTGTATTGTTGCAATGGCAAGCATAGTTTGAATTGATTTCATTCGGGCAATAAAAGAAAAGGTTGAAAAAAATCTTAATTTGATTTTGTTGTAGATATGCAATCATTTAAATTTTTTTAAGAACACCATTAATAATTAGTGCTTCTTGCCTTGTACCATGCTTTGAATACTTTTCATTTAGATTGCAACATTTCTTGCAACAATTGTGCTCATATTAATTCCATAAACAATTCATCTTTATCTTTATTAATAAAACGACCACAATATGGAAAGAGAATGGCAAACTTCTTGGAAGTGTAAAATGCCCAATCTTCAATTAAAAAATGGATGATTAATGTTTGCTAACTAATCAAATCATGTGAATCTTGTAATTATGAGCTTGCATCGAAGTGGCTTCCTTCATTTTAAAATTGTAGAGCTTTTGCCATACTTACAAATATATTGTCAAGATTTGTTTATCAAATTTGCACAAAGGTTGTCCTAGCTAGATTTTGCACTATTTGCATATGCCATAGAAAATCAACAACATTGAAAAGCATTGTTCCATGAGAAACCTTTTTGGGTTACTTCCAAACATTATATAGCCATCCCATCTCTAGACTAAATCAGGGCTCTCTGAGTTCACTTAAACATTTTGTGGGTTGCTCCTAGAAGCATTACTCAAGTAGGTGAAGGTGCCATTTTAGGTGGCTGGTTCACCCTGGGTTGAAACCATGGGGTCAAAATCTAATGTAGTTAAGAGCTTTTTGATCCTATCACTCTTGGGCCAATCTTTGGCAAACACACTAACCAATGCTTTAGTTTCATAAGTTTCTTCAGATTATCTGGTGGTGTCTTAAGACTTTGAACACCCTATTTGAACCTGACATCCTTCTCAAGGATATGCACTGACAGAAGCAAATCCAAACATTTGAAAATTTGATGATCAACTTAGCTTTAAAATGAGTACAATCAAAACAACTCTTATGGTTTTATTGCTCCATAAGGCTCCAAAACTTGCATTTCCCAAGGAATGGTTTTAAAAGTGTTGAAATGTTTACAATGCTAGCTGTACATAGTATATATATTATCTACCCCAATCTAAGTTATTTCACCCAAAAAAATTGTTTCACTATAGAGTTTTTATCTAACATATCCTTTATCAATAACAAAGGGTTTTGGGTTTCATTTTTCAGGTCACCAAAGAGTTTGAATAATGCCTCCTCTATGTGTAAAGAAAGCCAAGGTTTGTTTACTAAAAAGGCAATAATAAGGTGCTCCCTTAGTAGTTGTAAGGTGCATCCAATGAGTACTTATCAAGGTGCCTCTATACTTGAAGAGGTGATCACCTCATGATCTTTGCATCCATCATCATCGCATGGTGTACAAATAGTTGATTCATGATCGGCCTAGTGCCATGTTAATGCCAATGAATTTAGTGGGAGGGAAGCGTTTTTGATGCTCACTAGAAAGAAGCATTGCAAGAGAGCACAACTTCCAAAATGAAAAAATGAAAGAAAAATAAAAATGTCATAATTTTGAAGGGAACACAATTGACTTGAAAATAGTTTTAATCTCAAGAAATTGACAATTTTGACGTGTACATAATTGGCATGAAAAAATTAGGGTCCCAAAAATTTTGACAATTTGGAAGGGTACATAATTGTGGCATGAAAAAGAAATTGATCGAAAAAAAATGGCAATATCCCAACAAATTTTGACAATTTTAAAGGGTATGACAAATTTGCATGAAAAGAAAATTTGATCCCAAAAAAAATTGACTATTTGGAAGGGGACATAATTGGCATGAAAAAGAAATGGATCCCAAAAAAGTGCCAATTTTGAAAGGATATAATTGGCATGAAAAGAAAATTTGATCCCAAAAAGGGGACATAATTGGCACGAGAACAAAAAATTGATCCCCAAAAAATGACAAAATTTGAAGGGAAAAACAATTGGCACAAGAAAAACAAATTTGAAGGAAACATAATTGGCCTTAAATTTTTTTATTTTTTATTTTTTTGACCCCCCAAAAAATGACAAGTTTGAAGGCAACATAATTGGCATGAAAAGAAAAATAAAATTTAATCTCCCAAAAAATGACAAATTTGAAAGGAACATAATTGGCGTGAAAGAAAAATAATTTTGATCCTCCAAAATTGACAAATTTAAAGGGAAACATAATTGGCATGAAAATAAAAATAAAAATTGACAATTTTGAAGGGGACAGTGGCATGCAACCTCCACAAACCCTAAATTTTTGGTACCTTAACTCTCGAGCGTTGTCGTGGTTGCAAACCACAGCACAAGCGCAATGTCCTCCCTTTCTTGTTCTTCTTCGATCTTCCATGGAAGCTGCTCTTGTGAAGCACAGTAGCCATTTCTGCTTTTGGTGCCACAGCTTGTTGCAACTGTTATTCCCTTCTGCTCCTGCTGCTGCTGCCGCCGCCGCCGCCATCGGTGCTGCCGTTGTTGTTGCATCTTTTGCATCGTTTTTTACTACAATGTAAATAAATAAAATATGAATAGATTCCACACCTGGTATGCAGCTTTTTTTTCTTCCTTTCTGCCTGCCTGCTTCCAGAGGCAGCTGACTGTGTTTTTCTGTTTTTTTGCGTTTTTTTTTTTTTCTTTCTTGGTGTAACATGAAGTAGAGTACTCAATGGCTGTTACTTGAGTGTGCAAATATACCATCAGTGTTTTTGAAGTACTAGAGTAGTTTCTAGCATCATAAGATTCAGCTACAAATCATGTGTGAGGAGGGAAAAAAACAAAACAAAACAAACATTGCGGAAAATATCTTACAAGCAGCTGATATTGTAATTGAAATTACAGTGGCAACTGTTGTAAGTGGTGGTGATCATCATGCTTGCAGTAGTGTGATCATCTTCACTCCCAGCAGCTTCTCGCTGTGGGGTAAGCCTGTTTGTTGCCTCCCAGCTGCAGCTGGAATCTGCTGCATTCCATTCCGATGAGCATGCTATTGGATTCCAGTAACATGCGAATGGAACTTAACAGGCGCTCATGAGCTCAAATGAGCTGCTGCTGCAATGAAATACGTATTGTGTACACAGCCGCTGCGAGGCCGCAATCCAAAATGACAAGAACCTCACCCATGATGCTCACCATGAGCTTCTTGTTGCAGCTAGCAGCTGCTACTATGAAGAAGCTCACCCAAGAGGACCCTCATCACTAGCTTGTCGTCGCAGCTGCTCCTATGAGTAGTTTTTGCATTCAACTTTTAGCTGCTGCTACGTGCTGCATTCTCAGCTAATTTGAATGCCAGACGGTCCACGTTTGTGACAAGAAAAAGATTTGTGTTTTGTAAACTGTTTTGCAGCCCTAAGTGTTATGAGAGTATATAATGCTGATCATGGCGATTGCTTTTGATCTCTAGACTCTACTCTCACTCATGTCGGATCTGATGAAATCATTGGGGGAATGAATAAATGGCAGATCTTTACTGCCACTACTCGTCGTGACTCGTGACAAAGAAGGTGGCTGTGATATGCGCCTGTGAGACGCAGCTGCTGCTGTGAGTGACTCAGGAGTCAGCACAAGAAGGTTTGGTCGAACAACTCCGCCCGAGTAGTTACTCAATCGTGATTCAGCTTGGAAGTCTTTGTTTTGTTGCGCAGGCGCTGTGGCCGGAAGTTGGAACATCGTCTGACACAGCATGCATGTGTTCGGTCATTTCTCTTTGAAGCTCCGAGCTAGTGATCTCTGCAAGCACACTGATGATGCGCTCTAGCTAGATAGAGTCGAGAGCTGATTTGTAAGTCTTTTGATCTTCAGATGGATCATGCAGCTGCAAGCAAGGAGGAACAGCAGCAGCAGCAGCAGCCGCCGCCTCATACATTAATGTCGCTGATATCTACGAACCCAGTATTGGATTCTCAGGCCGAGAAGCTGGACCATTGGAAAGAAGCTGAGATGGAGCCGGGCGCCACGCCCACCTGCAGCTCGGTTGTTGCGGATGAACCGTCACGTTGTTGCAGGACTCCTTCGACTACTGATGATCTTGCAGCGACGATGCCAGCTCCTGCTGCTGCCGCCACTCCAGCATCATCATCATCACCATCTACGATGAAACCAGATAGTCAGGAGACAGCAGGATTAGCTGAGAACACAGCAAATCCCACCTCGACTCTTGTAGCATCGGCCGTGATGCCATCTGCATGTTTCGAAGTTGACAAGTTCAGCATAGGCTACACTCCCGTGGACATTCGAGGTCGGCCGTTGCTGGACTTGTCAAAGACTGGAGGATGGCGAGCTGCTTTCTTCATTTTTGGTGCGTGTTTTGGGTTTTGCACTGCTGCATCATGCAAGCTCTAAGGAATCTCTTTCAGATACACATTTGCAGTTTAGTTTGCTGCAGGCAATGAGACTGTACAAAGAGTATCATGGATCTTGTCAATGGAATGTGGTGCATCTCCAGTGCATAATATTCTACTACTACTAGTACTACTACTGATTTTGTTTATCAGATAACTGACTGTACTTATTGCAACTGCTTCTGGTTTGGGTTGCTCATGGTAGGCAATGAGACTGCAGAGAGGATGGCCTTCTATGGAATTCTGGTCAACCTGATATTCTACCTCTACTATGAGATGCACATCAACTTCCCCAGCACATCCACTCTTGTCACAAATGTGATAGGAACTGCCTCTCTCACCCCCTTGCTGGGTGCCTTTGTGGCTGATGCTTATTTGGGTCGCTACTACACTATTGGCATCTTCTCCATGATCTACTTGGTGGTAAGTTAAGCTGCCTGCCTTTCATTGTTGCCATGATGACGTTCAATTCATTTGTAACCCTCCTGCGCTCCAGAGTTGAAGAATTAGAGCTTGGATTTTAGGGTTCCAGTTCTTGAGAATTATGTTGGGATGTTTGTTTCTCAATGATTGTGTGTGCTGGAGTACATGAGTTGTAACTTTGACCACGTTTTTTTGTTGTAGGGTCTTATCCTTTTGACTCTCACCTCAGTATTAGCAGGCACAAGGCCTTCCAACTCTGGATGTGGAATTATTACTCTTTATTTGGGCTTTTGTGCACCAGCATCAGCACGGCAAATGGCTTTCTTGTATGTGTCGTTGTACACAATCGCATTGGGATCAGGAGGCATCCGACCTTGTGTGTCCTCGTTTGGAGCTGACCAATTTGACATTGAGGATCCAAAAGAGAAACTCCACCTTGCGAGATTCTTCAATGGGTTCTACTTCATGATAACCTTGGGGATTTTCCTTTCCCTCACCTTGGTGGTGTATGTCTCAGACTATGTGAGTTGGGGTTGGGGATTCGGGACTTTGGCTATAGCCATGGGAGTCGCAAATATCATCTTCTTCATGGGTACACCATTTTACAGACACAGACTCCCCAGTGGCAGTCCTTTGACTCGACTTGCGCAAGTGCTGGTTGCATCAACCCGGAAACGCAAAGTTCAGGTGCCCAGTGATGAGAGCCTACTTCATGAAGTTCATGATAAAGAGTCTGCCATAGTGGGTAGCCGCAAGCTGCACCATGTAAATGACCTTCGGTATGGACAGACACGCACTGGAGCTACTAATTGTTCATAAAACACAATTTTCATAGTACTGTAAATTTGGAAGCTGGCTTCTGCTGCTGAAACTAAGGAGCAGTATGTAGTGGCATATGTCATTGAGGAATGGTCCTTAACGATATCTTGTATGGTGGATGCAGATTCCTTGATAAAGCAGCAGTGGAAACTGAAGAAGATAAGATTTCTGGAACCCCAGTTACTGCATGGAGACTATGCACAGTAACCCAGGTTAGTTAGCAACAAGCTTCCATCATTTGTCCATGCACAGATTGTCAATCTCTGTTATTGCAAGTGTCAGCAAGCTCTCTTACAAGGTTTTGCTCTTTTGTCTATCAGGCTTCCTGATCAGGATTAGGGCTTTCAGCTAAAGCCAAATGTGTGAAGAAACTTTCTGGCTATGTAGCAAATTGCAAGTGTTCATTTGAAGCTTGATCAGGTTCCCTGGAATGAAAGAAAGTGAGCTGCCAAAAAATTATCACAGATCATATATTGTCACATCAAATGAAAGTTCTCATTTTATGAGCAGGTGGAAGAGATGAAGGCGCTGCTGCGGGTGATACCCATATGGGCTACTTCAATTGTGCTCAATACTGTGTTTATACAAATCTTGAACTTTGGGGCACAACAAGCAATGAACATGGATAGGAGACTCTGGGGTTTCAATGTTCCAGCTGCATCTGTGCCTGTGATATCTGCAATGTTCATCTTGTTGTTCATACCTCTCTACGACTGTTTGCTTGTGCCATTTATTGGCCAATACACTCGGAATCCTCGAGGTATCTCATATCTCCAAAGAACTGGTGTCGGGCTTTTTGCTTCCATCCTCGCTGCAGTGGCTGCTGCCCTTGTTGAGAGAAAACGACGCCAGGTACAAAGTGAATTTAACTGGACTTTTTTTATTAGCAATGTCTCTTAAGTGCTAGCCAACATCACACTGAGTCTTCCCATTGCTTCCGGAAAGGCAACAGAAACTCAGGACGCAGATTGTGTATAATGGTTTGCCCAAGTTTTTGGGAAGATTATTATATGCTTATCTATACCCACTGTTGGGAGCTGATGAACTCAGTGGGTAGTCATGGCAGCTCATCACTTCTGTTCGTGAAGAAGGTGATGGTCTGTCACTTTGTGAGTAACTCTCACGAGGTTATGACTGCACTCATTGTTGTGTTACCTTTAAGTGTTGTTGTGGAGATTTCTCTGCAACTTCATCAAGCTTAACTGGACTTACATTACATACCTGTGGTGAATTTGGAGTTGTAATGGTTGTGTGCAAATTTGCTATTGGGGAAACAAAGACTGGTGTGTAGCCATACACAATCTTATTGATTTAACTGTGATGTATTGGTGTTCTCTGGGAACAGGTATCTTGGGAGACAAGAACTGCTGGAGATCCATTACTTACAGTCCCCTTCTCTGCATGGTGGCTTATAATTCCATTTTTTTTGACGGGATTTGCTGAGGTTTTTGCATCAATTGGGCAGCTGGAGTTTTTCTATGACCAAGCCCCTGATGGCATGAGGAGCATGGGAACTGCTTTTTTTGCTGCAACATCTGGTCTAGGTGCATACTTGGGAAGTTTCCTAATTACTGTGACCTCAAAAATTACAGGTAAACATGGGAAAAGCCCGTGGGTCAATGATGTAATCAGCATTGGCCACATTGACTACTACTTCTGGCTCTTGGCTGTTCTCAGTAGTATCAACTTCATTGCCTTTCTCTACTTTGTCCATTTGTACAGGTACAAAGTGGAATTTGAGAGCACAATGCGGAGCTCTTTGGTAAAAGCTTTAGTATCAAATGGTAATAAAAAATAAGTGAGAAGAAAAAAAGAGTTGCCCAATTGAGAGAGTGTGCATTTGACAGAAGATGATGCCATTAAGGATCCCCGCTATCCACTTATTTAAAATTATCACACATCTTGAAAAGATAAAAGTTTCTGCTATGCTTTGAAGAATGTTCATGCAGCAGTAGAGTCTTGTGTCAAGCTTTGGAATTTCTAGCATGAAGGTTACTGTAGCATTTTCTTCTAGGTTGGTAAAATTCCCATTTGTTGTCTAGCTAGTTAGCAAGATATGCTTCATTGCACAATGGAACAATGTGGCAGTCTTTGTAGGGTAAAAACTGATTTTATGTGAGTTTATATGATCTCGAGTTACAGGAAAACCTTGACAGATTCTCTGAGTATTTTTCGGAAAACAAAATTTCAATTGAAAACATCAACATGTTTCAGAACCATGTTTCTGTGGTTTTAGGTAAGTATATACTTGGTCAGTCTATTAGAAGAGAGTTTACTGGTGGAAATAAGTCAGTGAGAAGAAGGAATCAGAAGGAAGGGAATTATGAATTTTGAACAATGGGAAGGGAACATATGGCCAAGTTCTTTGTGTATATATATGTAAGGATCTCATCATGAATGCCTTTTGTTATTTTCAAGTGAAATGGAAATGATCTTGAAGTTGAGAAGTGTGCACATGTTTTTTGAAAATATGATGTAGAGAGAAAAAATGTAGCATTGTGAGCAAGTTGAGGGTGCAAGAATCTCCATCAACAAGTTTGCAATAAGTTTGTGCATTACCATTCCAGATGTAAATCATGATAAGCTTGTCAAGCATTGTGAACAAGTTGAGGGTGTCAGAATCTCCATCCACAAGTTTGCAGTAAATTTGTGCATTAACATTCTAGATGGTAATTGTGGCAAGCTTGTGAGATTTTGAACCACACCCCAAGACAACATCATTGTCACAAGTGTGAGTATGCTTACAACTTCGAATATCTTTGACCGAAACAACCTAGTTAAAGGTAGTTTGAATGTTGGAGTAAATAGGGTAGCAATTAGTGTTGTGGGTACCCAATTTACCAAGTAAAATTGGGGGTTTAGGTTTAGGTTATCATGACTTGGAACCAAGTTAAGACTCTTATGTTGTTGCCACGAGAATTGAACCATGGAAGTAGGTTTTAAAAAAATTGAAACTAGAATTGTGAAAAAACATTTTGTTGAACATACGGTCTTTAGGTAGGAAAGTTGAATTATTTTGAAAACTTGATAAGTAGGTTGAGCTTTATAGTGAAATCTTTAATTAGTTCTTGAACTTTGTACCTATATAGACCTTTGTTTTAATCTGTTATCATACATTGTATTGATGCAACTTCTAACATTGGCAAGTGTGTAATGTGTACATGTATTTGGAACCGGTTTGAATAGGTTTCAAAGGTTTTTGAATTTGAAATCATGTGCCAGAATTTGAACCAAAATGTTTAAAAGTGAAAAAAATTAGGTTCTATTTGGAAGTCCATTAAGTGGAGCTCAAGGTGAAGTCAATCTACACTACCAAAAAAAAAGACAATTAATGCAAATTGGTATAAGGATAAACCATGGGCTATCATAGGTCTTCACAAGACATATAACTTGGACTTGGTAGGAATTGTCTTCTCCTTCTTATAATATAATTTGTAAATGTTGTCAAGGATGATATCAAAGTGGCACAAATTTTCGAGGGTACTAAAAATTGTCAAGTTATGAGTCTCACCATTTTGCAAGTTCACTATTTTTTCATATGGACATTAATGCAAAATCTTTCAAGGGCTTATTGCAATCCTCAACATGAAATGATTTAATCTTTCAATAACTAGCCAAAATTCATTTTGGTAGTTTGACTCCAAAGTCTTTTAATGGCCATAACTCTTTTTATAAAATTTTTTTTGCAATGCAACCCCAGTAAAATTTTTTACCTTTCAAGACATTCAATGGTTTAAAGAGGGCCCAATTAAAATAAGGTTTGATCCCCCAACCTTACTCCAAAGTTATGAAATACTTATTAAGATTATCAATTCCTAAAAGTGATAATGCAATTGAGAGTCTTGAAGGTTCCCCTCTTGCAACCCCACACACTTTCCTTTCACATGGAGAGTTTTTTGGATTCTTGCTTTGTTATGAACTATTCCATACCCATTATTCTTGTTTTGTCCAAGCTTTGGTAATGAGCCCAAGGTTAAGATCTTAACAAGACACTCAAAATCAATAGAGATGACTTTAAAAATATTTTGTGTTCTACTTCAATAGAATAGGGTACGATTTGTCAACAATTGCAAAAAAGGTGAACTTGAACATCCTAACATTCTCCATTGTTGGATTATTTTCATGTTCAAAGAATATAAATCTAGAGAACCAAGTTATGTTTCTTAGCTTTACCCATTGACCTAAATCTTAAGAAGAAACTTGAAACACTTCTCACGGCATTTTTTGGATCAATTATGCAATCGATTTACAGTCTAGCATCCAACCTTGATGCTCAAAATACATTCAGCCGCACATGGAAGCCCACACTAAAGTCAGAATATCAAATCTAGTGATGTTCAAATTGACAGAATATAGAGAGAAATGAAACTGCATTGTGACATTCAAAGAATATGCTCAGGTCAAACGCAGACATGTGAAACATACATTCTTAAAACTAAACCATGTAGTATCTTGTTATTTCAGTTTATATGTTTTTGGTGCAGTCAAATATACAAATTCAGTCTGCATTACTGTATGTGAAAATAGCACCTGATATCTACTGTTAAATCATCAAGACAACAAGTTGATTACAGTTCCTGCTTTTCAAAAGGACTCCAAACATGGTTGCAGATTTCCTGGGTGTGAGTGAGTAGGAGACAAGAGGGAAGTTATTTACAGTCAATAGGGGATATCCTTCAGCCACCCAGCAGCTCATTCTTTGTCAATGATCCTTTGCCAACAACGAACACCCAGTATAGATTCAAAGAACCTACTTCATATGACTACCCTGTCCATAGATTGGGTATGGTGCAGTACCAGGAACAAAGTCATTTCCATTATGTGGTCCTTGCAGATATGGATAGGCCTGCTGGGGATAACCTTGCTGGCCAAAAATGTAAGGTTGAGCACCGTATGGTACCTGTTGAGAACCATAAACTGGCTGCCCCATTGCAATCCCATCCTGTCTTTGCTGAGGAAGACCAGTTGACCAAACCTCATTCCTGATTCTTGATGCAAGAAGATAATAGTTTGCTCCCAAAACCACAGTGGCAATAGACAGCAAACCACCTACGATGAAGAGCCAAGGGCCAGCAACATAACAGTCGTTTCCATTCCACCGAGTACTATCACGATCTGGGTTGTTCAGAGTAGCCCCAGACGCAAGCAATATGAAGCTGTTAAGGAAAGCAAGCCTGTTTCCAGAAACAACCCAATGAAACTCTCCACAGGAAACTTGCTACCTCTATGCATACTCCAAACAAAGACTTTGTCCCAAACATCTCTATGCGACTGCAGAGAAAACCTCCAAAACAACACTTTGAACCTAACAACACAATAAAGAATGCAGTCGTAACAGTATGAGTGTGGCTCACAAAGTGTGAAAACCATCACTTTTATCATGAATAGCAATGACAAGCTGAGTAAACCCTAAACCCACCGACTTCATTGTCTCCTGACAGTGGGTTTAGAGAAGTATACTACAATAATCTGTCCCAAATTTTAGACAAACCATTATACAAATGTCTGTGTCCTGAGTTTCTGTCACATTTGCAGGACCAACAGGAAGACTGAGTTGTGACATTGGCTAGCACTCAAGAGACATAGCTAATAAGGAAGTCAGTATCCTCATTCAAGCTGCAACAAGCTTTTAGGGTAAAGCTTCACTTCATTTTATCTTGTCCCTGTACAAGCAAGCATATAAGCCTAATGCATAAGAGGTAACCTTCTTCCGAAGCATTGGACATACTAGGTTCTGTGGTGGCTGTGATGAGATGTGTACATACCAGGCCAAGAAGAAATATGTAATTGCAAGGGACCGTTTCTCACTGTAAGGAATGCCATATCCATTCGGTCCTTGGCAAATACAACCATTGAGAGTGTTTACCAAGACATGTGCCACCAGTAATGTCACTGCTGCTACTATAGCAAATATGAAAGCAGAAGTATGGGGGTAGATACACTGATCATCAACTACCAGTACTTGATCAGGCTGCACACATCAGGAAACTTGCAACATTAGAAATGGTCATGAACACAAAGGGCAACCCATCAAATACCTAAGCTATATCAAGTATGTAATGCCCTAATTCAGACAACAAAATTCAAATTCAGACAGTATTGTAGACTTAGCACCTTAACCCAACAGACAATATCAAAAGTCCTAAAGAAATTCATCCCTTTCATGGCTGCACAACCCAAATCACATTAAATACACTATGTGCAGATTTTTTCAGAATGTGCTTGGATACATATTTATACAATCTGCAAATTGCTGCATTTGAACTCTGTTGTTTCTGGATCCAGATCTACATTTTCACATCATGGACAGGCAAAAGCTGCAAGTGCAATCCGCCAGTGAACTTTGGCAGATTAGCCAGAACACCTCACTAATCAAAGCAATGTTTCTGCCACATGTAGATATCAGTCCAAATTAAATCCTTTAAAAATTCCTCGCCCTGTCATTTTACTCTGTCCTTTTAGCATCTCTGCTAAGAACAGCAGAATTTTAGCTCCAAGTTGAAAATCCACAATTCCACAATTTGCTTGAATGGTGATTAAGTACCCCAGTACCTAAGATTTTTTACTTTGAAAGACAACCGAAATTTGGCTGCAAGAACAGAAATCCTATGTCCAAATACCTCAGAAAATTGGGTCTTCTTCCTCATAACAACTAAGTTAGGTTAACAATTGTTGAAGTTGGTGCTCAACTGAATTTCCATGGAAAAGTTCTGAAAAAGTTTTCTGGATATTTGGAGGATTAGATATTGCACTCAAAGAAGCGTCCGCATACATCACTGAAAGAGTTTTGAAAGTAGTTCGGAGAAATCAAGTAACACCATACCCTATTTGTGGCATTTGAATACGCAATTCTCATGGAAAAAGATGGTGTATGTGTGAACTAATCCCCTGTTTTTTTCGTTGAGTAATTCATCATAAAAGGCTGCAGAGATTAGGTCACCATGAGAATCATAACACCCACAAAATTCCAGTGCAGTAGCACTCTAAATCTTTCACATCGCACTTTAGTAGTACCCCAAAAACGTAAGGAAATTAAGTTCTTTCTGAAACAATTTCTGCAATTCGAATCGCGAAGTAAGTAAATGGGGAGGAGCCTGAAGAATTGGGGAGCGGCTTAGGGTTTTAGGGTTTAGGGTTTGAGCACCTTGATACGCTTGGCCTCTGCAGCAAAGGCGAATCCAGCCGCCACCAAGCCCAAGCTTAGAATTACCAACACCCAGAAAAGCTCCCTCCCGTTCCTCATCTCTTACTCTTTCTCTTTCTCTTTTTTCTCTTTGTCTTTAGAACTGTGTTTTGAAACCTTCTGACACCAATTCCTTCCCTTTCCAACTGCAAACTCGCAATTTTAATTTTTTTCTCTCTCAGTAGCCACTCTACACGTCGATTCCGAGCGAGCAACCTTCGATCAATCTGCTATGCAATGCGCACATTGGGAACTGTAGTGTAGTGCCCGGCGCAGCGGAGGCAACGCGACCGGCACCAGTAGCGGCCCGTGTTGGCCCGGGCACATCTCAGTCCCCACTTTGCCCCCCACTTTGCCCCAACTTTTGCCCCCCATTTTGCCCCCAAAACATAAGAAAAGGGCAAAAGTGGCACATCTTTTTTGGAGCACATGTTGGCACTTTCAGTTGTTGCCAATTTAGGCAAATGTAAATACTGAGTTTTTTAAATTTAGGAAAGGAAAATATTACAACCCTTTTTTTAAAAAAATAATCATATTAGGGTTTAACCAATATTTAAATTTAGAGTTTAGTTTGTTGTTTGGGTTTTAGCATTTTGAGCTTTCTGATTTTGTGGGTGTAGAGTTTGCAACTAATTTTTATTACTCATATTTGAATTTTAAAATTAGTATTTTTAATGAGTTTAACGACTATTAACATTGTATTATTGGCATTTTAATTTATTTTTTTTGATTGTGTCAAGATTTTGAAAACTAATTGTTACAAGAGGAAGATATTAGTTTGAGTGGGGAATTTATTTTTAGAGTTTGAGATACTACTCAAATTTCATGTAATTTATATATTTTATAATTTTTTTGCTTACCAAGAGACTAGGCCACATAAGATTTGGTGGAAAGAGTCTAAACAATTTACACATTGGGACTTAATAGAAAGAGTTGTTTGGGACACCGATTTGAAAATGAGGGATCGAAAAAATTTATTTTCATATTATATGACTTATAAAACATTTATTTATTTGGCTAGAAAATTGGAACCTTTTATCAAATTTAAAGTCACTATGTTTGATAGAGCACCATTAGAGCTTTAGAAAAGCTATTAGGTTGGTGTTATGTTGTTGTGCACATGGGGTTAATGCAAACATTATTGCTAATAGATTCACTATTGAAGCTTATACAATGTGTAAATATGTTGATATTGTTATTGATGTTTTAATTTTTAGGGATAAATTGTTTAGTTGATATATTTTTATATCTCGTGGTCCATGTTTACTTAGGATTATGGATGAATTTTTTCATGCATGTGGCATATTCAATGTTTGTGGTGCTATCAATGGGTCCCATATTTTGCTTTTCCAAAAGTTGGATAAATGGGTTATTGTAGTACTTGCAAATTATTATTGTAAACGAAAAAAGTTACAATTCGATTGTTTTGCAAGCAATTTGTGACATGGACAAGTTGTTTTGGGACGTATGTTGTTCAATTCCTAGCACAACAACAAATGAGGGCCAATTTAAGGTGTCATTTACTTATTAACAACTTTGAACACAATCAATTTTAAGAGAACAAATTGTGGTGGTTGAAGGTTTGGAGAAATCATGTTTGACTAACAAATGAATGTTGGTATAATTAGGATTGAAAATTCCTTTGGGAATTTTACAAATAGGTGGAGGATCTTGCATTGCATCAATACATGTGTTGATTGAGATCCTAGAATTGTGATGATTTGTTGTGTCCCTCATAGTTATTACCAATTAATGGGAATACCCTTGCCCCCAAAAGGTTTTCAATAGATCCACTTTGTGGTGGAAGGGGGCAAATGCTTCTTGTTTGTGAAGGTTGAACAACCTCACAATGTGGACAAGTAATGAGTGTTGCACTTTTTACAAATTGGATGAGTGTTTGCCCCAACCCCATTTTATGTTCTTCATGAACATTTTGGAAATATAGGTGCATCACATTTGAGTTTTTATTATATCAATCTGATATTTGGACCACAAGTCCATTAGGAGGACTCCTAGCTCGTGCAATTTGCAAAACTGGAAAAAAAAAATTAGAAGAAGAAAAATTGTTCAATTTAAAAAAAATAAATAATGCAAAATATCCTGCAAAAAACCCACTTTCGATATATATGTGCATAAGATCTAATGTTTTATTCAATTGGTTTGAAATTTAGACCACAAGTGCATAAGGAGTTTTAGTAAGTAATGCAATTTGCAAAATTCAAAAAAAATTCAAAAGAAAAATTTATTCACCTTTGTTCTTAAAAATGTAAAAAAACCACATTGGATATATAGATGCATCAGATCTGAGATTTTGTTCAATGGGTTTGAAATTTGGATCACAAGTGCATAATGAGTTTTAGTAGGTAATGTAATTTACAAAATTGAAAAAATTAATTAAAAAATTCATTCAAGTTTGTTCTTAAATTAAAAATTGTAAAAAAACTAGCAAAAAACTCACTTTGGATATATAAATGCAATCTTAGATGACCAAATGAAGGATTTTTTAAAAATTAATGTATTTCCTCCTTACATAAAATTAAACATTTACAAATATTTGAATAATTTAGAAGCATGTAAAAATCTCCAAGCATTTTGGTAATTTTGGTAATTGAATTGTTTGAACTTATGCACAAGATCCTAATTCAAGCTTTCAATTATCAAATTCAAATTCCATTTGCTTGATAGCTAATTTTTCATTGGATTCTATAAGCAAAGTTGTCATTCTTTCCCTAGATTCTAGTTTGTGTTTTTCAACATTAATAGAACCTTTTGCAAATTTGTTCATGGCTTTCACCAAGTAATTGACATTTCCAATCAATGATCATTTGTGACATGTTATTTTGCTAGAAACCCTAAACAATTTGCAAGAAACACCCTTTAAGGTAAGAGGAGAAGTATTTGTACCTTCCTCCAATGTATTAGTAAAAGTTTCAAGAGGTGGCCCATCTCTTACTTGCTCATCATTTGAGGGTGTAGGTGTGAATGTTTAAGTGTTTAAAATTTCATGTTCATCTTCTTTGATAATTTCCATAGTGCCTTGATCAACCCCTTTAGGTGCACCTCTTCCTTTGGCAATACCTTCCATAATAGTTGTCATGCATGCAAGCCATGACCATGTTGATCCACTACCTCTGGTTTGTTCTTCCAACAAAGTTGTTACATGTTGATACTCACTTTTCATCTTCTTGATTTTGTTTTCAATTTTATTCTTGATTTGTTCTTCTTTGTGACAACATTCATTCAACAATTGACGATGGTGTTTGGTGTGAATGTGTGTCCAATGTTTGAATGACAAACAAGATTTGTCAAAACACCTCCACTTCATATAAATCAAGGATGTCAAGAGCAATATCATTCCATTTCCTTCCAACATTTGTTTCATCATTGTTCATTTTTCTTCTTCTTACAACATCATTTGACAATTGATAATTGCATCAATGGAGGTGCCACAACCATGGATGATGAAGATCCTACCACTAATGGAGGAATTGCAGTAGTTGTCACTTCATCTTCCATTGCAAAGTGAGTCCACATATGTGGCCTTCCATCATCCATGATTCTACAAAAGAAAATCATATACAGAACAAAAATAAGGATTGATCAAAAATACATTTAATACGTACAAAAACAAAGTCAAGAAAAATAAAATAAAAAATCATTTCAAAATCAACCATAATGTCTACACATACACAAAGGTTATAAATCAAAGGGAAAAAATCCAAAATTTGATTAAGAACCCTAACCTTAATACATTTCATATTAGGGTTATATTATATATTACATTTTACGTCATACAAAGAAAAACTCCAAAAAAGCTAAAGCAAAAAAATCACTTCAAAACAACCATAATGTATACATATACACAAAGATTATAAATCAAAGAAATGAAATCCAAAATTGATGAAAATGACTTAAATATCAAATACATATCAATGTAGGAAGTGTTGCTGGAGTTCCAAATGTTGTAAATTAAATGAATTTCTAGACTTTGGAAAGTCTCAAATATTGTCTTAGATAGTTGGTAATTTTTTTATTATGGTAAAATTTTTATATTTAATTTTTTTTTTTTATTGTACTTTTTTTATTTGGGATGAAGTTGTAGCCTAGGCTATTAGCTACGGCTATGAGACTCCACCTCCATGCCCAAGGGCATCAACAATGGGCAAAAAGGGAGGTTGTTGCCAAAGCCCCCCATTTGCCCCCTTAAGTTGTGCATGTGCCTAGCCTTTCTATGTTTCTCTAGGTCTTCTTGATCCCTAACCCTTGGTCCCCTTTTTTTTACTTAAGTTGAAAGATAGACATGCATGCCATCTTTTGAGGCATCTAGATTGTTGAAGAGCAGTGATTATTTGGGGGCAAATTTTTGCCAAATTTTGATGTGAAAAATATGATTTTTTGTCGACTTTCAACCTATTATTATAAAGGATTTTTCATTGAAGAAAATGACCTAAATTGGACAAATTTTGAAAATCTTTTTCTTTTCCCCTATTAAAAATTGCCATACTTTTAGGATAAGTTCCAATAAATAGCCAAGAATATAGAAGAAAGGATCCTCAATTTTTTCTAAAGACTTTCATATTTGATTTATAGGTAGCCAAACTTGGCTAATTTTTCTTCTAGATGATCCCAACTTTAGTAAAAATGTTTCTTGTAGTGGGGATATATGGATTCATTTTAATTGTTGACTTTATAATCCCAATTGGGTTATGTGTAAAGTAAAGCTCAAGGAGATGGGCTTTCCTAGAATAATGGCCCTTGAGGTGGAGCTAAAGGCATGTTCAATTTTGATAAAGCCTACCCCCAAGCCTTTACACCATGTAAAAATCACCACAAGTTTTTTATTTTTCAAAATTTTCCCTATGATAACCCAAGAGATAATAATACAATGGGTTTTATAAAAAGCCTAAAGCCCAAGAAAATTTGGTTATATATGGACTTTACAAAAAACATAAAGCCCACAAAGGGTGGGTGTTATGTTTTTTGTAAAGCTTGCTATATTATTCTGGTCATTAAAGTGCCCCCCAGATACACTAACAAAAATTTGCTAGGTTTTTTATGATATAATCAAAATACAAAAGTGAAAATATTTGAACATCCTTTTACATTGTTGGGTTTAGGGTTTCCTAAACATTATTGGAACCTAATGTAAAATCTAGAGATGTTTGGGGTTTAGAGTTTAATTATAAACTTCAAAATTTGATGATCAAATACTCCCCAAAAATTATCATTTGTGGCATTTTGAAAAAAAATGTCTTGGGTAATTTTTAAATTTTGTTTTGTTATCCTTTCTATTACCCTATTTGGTGAAAATTTCAAACTTATCATATTTTTATTTTAATCAACTAATATATATTTGGGGTTTACACTTATTTGGGGAAGGTAATTATTTTGAAATGGGTTTAGAGAAGGTATATGCCAAAATCATTGTATTCTTTATATGCATTTCCATTTTTTTGGCGGAGGGATGCATGTGATTATGTGGGTGGTAGTAGTGAACACACATCCCATATTCATCAAAACCCTACAAAATCTATAAACACACCGTTAATTCGAAAAATGTACAAAAATATTAGAAAAAGGGAGAATTTAAAGGACGTAAAATTAACACAAACTATAAGATAACTCTTATTATCAATTAGGGTAAAGAATGATGTACATACATTGAAGAAACCAATGTTCCTAAAAACTTAATTCATGATAATGATACAATGTGATGTATAAGTGTAAAAGGTATGTGTAGTAAGATGGAAGACAATGAGGTATTAAGGGTCGTACCTTGGTTTAAGCCTATGAGATCAAAGGATTATATCCTAACATTTAGTTAATTTAAAGTATGGATGTTAAGTTAATCACTAGTTTTTATCTAACACAAATTAGATGTCAAAATTTCTCCATCTCAACAACCAACCACTTGTAAAAAATTAATTGTGGTGACGTGGGGTGTCTCATGAAGAGGTGGAAGTTGGGAAGTAGTTAGGCTTATCATTACCACCTTACTTAAAATGGAAGATGTTTGCATCCTTTGTAATGTAATTGGAATTCTTTGATGAAAAAAAGTAACCAAAACAAAAAATAGAGGGCCTTTTGGTCCTTTGAAGCTCCAAATGGCATTGGCATAATTATGTAAAAACACATTAACTTGTTTGTGTAGACATCCAAATACCTCAATTGCTAGAGGGAGGAATTGATTAATGAGGTGTTAGTCACAATAACTCCTTTATTTGGCTTGAGTTGCATCGGAGGCAACAAATCCTTGAGTTGTGTAAAATTAGGGAAATAAATTTGCACATGTTGGGTCAATTATGACAATGTTAACTAAAGTGAAAATTCCAACTTTGATGAACACATTGTTGATTTGTCAAAGAAAGGAGTTGAACATGGTTGAGGGAAGTGCTTGTAGTTGTTTTCATGCAAGTTAACATATGGAAGTTAACATTTCACGCAATGGTAGCAAAAATGTCATGAATTGCATCATGGGTCCCCATGAGCTCATTGCCATGGGTGCAACATAAGAGGTGGATACCCATAGGGTCAATGGGATGTGTGCACACACGTCAGGGACGTCTTGCAATTGAAGGATGTGGTAGTCCTAGTCACGTCTGAAACATTTTGGAAAAAACGAAGGAAGATAATCAAAAGGTTAAGAAGATTAGTCGAACTACAAGTTAAGTGCTTACCCTAAGGCTGGAACATGATAAAATTTGGGCACAATGGGTTTTAAGTATCCCATCGGAGAACATGTTACAGAAAGTATGATGGTGCAAGTTCTCAAAAATGGAATCTTAAATCGAACCATTTGTTGTTCGATGAATTGTTCAAAAAAAGAAAAACATGCACTTGCTAGGGGTGGTAGAAGATCACATGCCACCTTGAGGTGTTGTTGGCAAAAGAAGGTCTTATTTTCGATTCATGTTAAAACTTTCTACATGAAAGGACATTAATCGACCATAAACCAAATAACTATGATTAAAGTTATAAAGGCCCAACTATTTAAATAGGTTGTCAACGCAATGGTGGCTATTGGTATGAGTCCAATGTCATTAAAAGTTATTGGGAGAGAGCCCTATTTTTAAACTAGAGGTTTTTTTGGGTTAACAAACATTAATACAAAAATGAGGTGCAATTCATTAGCCTAAATCATTATGTGATTTTAAAAGTGAAATAGGTTCATTACACTTTAATGATTTCACCATGGTTAAAATTATTTCATTATAGGATCATTATGTAGACATCATGTTTCATTACTAGTTGACATAATTCATTATATTCATGATTTAATATGATAAATAAGTTATTTTATGTTATTGTTTTAAGTTCCCTAAATTATTTTATGTTATACCCTATGTTATTTCAAGTTATACCTTAAGCTATTCAAGGTCATTAAATTTTATGTTACCATAAAGTATTTTATTTTAAAGTATAATAACTTAAAACCAAAAATTACCTATAATAAAATAACCAATAATAGCTTATGATAGAAAAATCAATAATAATTTATGGTAAATATTTTAAAATAACCAATAATAATTAAAAATAAAACAACTTAAAATAATCAACAATAACCTACGATAAATTAACCAATAATAGTTTAAGGTAAAATAACCTATAATAGCCAACAATAGCCTACATAAAATAATCAATGATAATTTAAAGTAAACTAACCTAGAATAACCAACAATAGCCTAGGATAAAATAATCAATGATAATTTAAAATAAACTAACCTAAAATAGCCAAAAATAGCCTACAATAAAATAATCAATGATAATTTAAGGTAAACTAACCTAGAATAACCAACAATAACCTACAATAAAATAATCAAAAGTAGCCAACAATAATTTATGATAAAATAACCAAAAATAGCCCAAAATAAAAATAACTTAAAATAATCAATAATAGCTTACTATATAATAACCAATAATAGCCTAGGGTAAATAATTTAAAATAGTCAAGAATAACCTATGATAGAATAACCAATAATAACTTATGGTAAATAACTTAAAATAACCAAGAATAACCTAGATAGAATAACCAATAATTGCCTATGGTAAATAACCAATAATAACTAACAATAGTTAATAATAGTTTATGGTAAAATAACCAAGAATGGCCTACAATAGAATAACCAACAATAGCCTATAATAGAATAGCCAAAATAATCTAGAATAACCAACAATAGCTTACGATAAAATAACCAATAATAACCAATGGTAAAATAAATTATAATAGCTAATAATAACCAACAATAATCAATGGTAAAATAACTTAGAGTAACAAATAATAACCCATGGTAAAATAATTTAGAATAACCAACAATAACTTATGATAAAATAACTAAGAATAACCTATGATAACATAATTTAGAACATCCAATAATAGCCTATGGTAAAATAACATAGAATAGCGAACAATGGCTTACAATAGAATAACCTAGAATAGCCTATGGTGGAATAGTAAAAAATTGTTAAGAATTATTTAAGGTAAAAAAGAATGTGCATAATAATATATTAAAAAATATCATTCCTTTATATAATGTTTCAGTGGTTAAATATTGGTTCTTTAAACATGGAGGTAAAAAAAGGTGAAAGGTTTAAACCTTCACATTTACACCCTAAGGTGGTGGGTGGGCTAGGTTCTTAACTTAGGTTACGTAGCCTAGTAAAAGTTTTTAGGTGCCTAACTTAGGTTCATAATTAATTATTGGTGAAATCATTTAACTATTAATAAATTCATTTGTATGTAGTAACTCATTTTTGTTTATTAAAGGTTTGCCCACTTTCATTATGATAAATTTATTCAATTTCACTCAAAATTTAATGGAACATAAAATGAACTTGAACATATATTGGTGTAGTAAAAGGAACTTGGACCCAAGAGGCATCGAAACACATTGAAGGAGGAAGGAGTCAAAGGAAACAAAAGAGTTTATGAAGGTGAAAAAGGGGGATGTGCAACATAATAAATATGATGGTTATTGTACAAAATAATGAATTATAATTCCAAAATTTGGGATCACCTAGTATAAGGAAAAGGTTGACATGCCGAACATTGTTTAGGAAGACATTTTTGATGAAAGATAATGTGAATGATGAAATGCCAAATGGAATCCCAAGATTATAATTCTTTCTGATGGTGTGTTAAATTAAAATGGGGTGTCAAAATCAAGCAACAAGTTAGAAGGGGATCATGTTACACATTCTTAAGGTTGGATAAAAATACTTATTGCAAAAATTTCAATGTAAAAATGCTCATATGCAAACAATACAATTGAGGGGGGGGGGGGGGGGGGGGACACATGAATGAATAAACAACTCAT
>Ga0116227_10004579_pt1 | contig 29903 bp, 21 predicted proteins | sample S1TSphgellanicum_FD_89693 | JGI IMG/M metagenome (GOLD analysis project Ga0116227, IMG submission 89693) | Host-associated microbial communities from peat moss isolated from Minnesota, USA - S1T2_Fb - Sphagnum magellanicum MG | ecosystem: Host-associated > Plants > Peat moss > Unclassified... | reverse complement strand
CTTTTTTCTTCAGTTGCAAGACATTCAAGCTTCATGGTGTAATTAATAGCTTCAGGTTTTTCCTACTTGCAGATGTTTCAAAAGCTAAAAAAGGGTGGTAGTTGAACATCGAGTGTGATTCAGAGGTAAACTCTCCCCAGCTTTTTTCTAAAGAAGTTTGCTGAACTTCAATGTCATTTCATCATCTTCTTCTTCCAATGTCATTGTTGCTACACATGTAGAGAAACTTACTTGTGCAATAGGCAGTCAGTAAAGAAGGAAACTTTTGTGAAGAATATTCAGTTCTTGTTTCCATGTAAGTGAATCCACACACCCAAAAACAGTACAGGAATATGCAAACTTTCCAGTGCCCTTTTTTGTTACACTTTTTTACTCAGGAGCATTTAATCAAAAGTCTGGCACAATCTACCCATCCATGGATTGGAGATTACAGAAAACCAACCATTGGATTCATTGTTGACAAGCACAGAATGTGTTGTTGGTACAAAAGATTCAGTCAAAAGCATTGATGCTTGCTTGCTTGCTTGCTTCCTTGCTTGCTGGCTTGCTTTGAGCAAAGCAGCAACAGCAGAAAGAAAACAGGTGACAGATTTTGCTTTGGATGCCATGCTTGTGAAGTACAGGTACTAGTAGTAGTACTACTACATCATATATGCACAGTGCCTGTGGTTGCCTCTGCAAGGTTCAAAATCATGTTCACAAATTAAAGTTATTTGTAAAGTCAACGTGATTAGGGGGTGAGAACAGCTAGTTTCCACATAATAGGGCATCAAACATGTGACTGGGAATGAAAATTTTACATAACAAAATAACTCGGACCCAAACTAGTTTTTCCACCAATTTTGGTGGGAAACTGAGTTTCATCCTGTCTTTCCTGTTTTTCCTGAGCACCTGCCTCCACAGTTGTTACCTATATTTTCACAGCTCCTACCTGTACAACTACTATAATTACTCCAAACCTTGTGGATTTAAATGCTGAGTTTCAGCATTTCATACTGAGATTTAATAGTTTATAACATGCCAAGTGTGGCAAAGAAAGAATGGAAACTAATGGACGTTTCTGGACTATGCAATGTGTGTGAATGGGTGATTCAGAAAGTTGGTATGCAAGAAGTTAACTCGAGATGGTTTTGGGTGTCAGCCCCATTGATTATGGCCACATGTACAAATCAACACAATTGTCTTCCAAGTTTCAATATTGATTATTACTTTGAAGACAACTATTTTGGTTGTGCAAATATTATGCATTGGGATCATTGAAATTAAAAAAGATTGTGTTATAATATTGTGGCAACTATCCTTTTTGTTGTGGATATTCCACTGAAATAAACAATTCAAGATGGGACATGAATTTGTCTTTGGAGGGGTGTGGATATGCATTGGGTAACAAATTTCATTATGACTTTCAGCTTTTGTTCTGGGGAAGGAATATATATTTGGGGAAATTTTTATATTTTTTGAAAACGCATTTTGCTCTTCGCCATAAACATAAAGACAATACTACGGTTGCTTTAGAAAAATAGGGCTCATACATCCAAGCAAAGCATTAGAAAACGAGGGTGTAGCGAAATATATTTCTTTTTCATTTCATAAAATTCTAAAAAAATTCTCGCTCTTCAAAAATCTTCAAACGGGTGGGTGGTGGATAAGGTATGGTGGGTATGGGAATAACCAAATAGCAGTTCTAGAAATCGTAATGAATGGTGGCTGATATTATTTTTATTTTTGGTTCAAAGTAATAAGGGTGGGGTATGGACAAAAAAGAGAAAATAGGAGACAAACAATAAATCAAATCTGATTTTTTTTGGTGTTGGGAACCAATGTAGCACTAATACTTAGTAGAATAGAAGTATTATGAGTGGTGGGTCCTTAATTGCTCATTTATATGCGACCATTTTGGGGCTGAAAATGATAATACACCAAAGGTTCATTCGAATTTTGGTCATTGTTGTTGTGAACATGGGAATGTTTTCGATTGGGAAGTTGGGGACCCTAAAATTTCATCACTCTGCTGATGCCACTGAAAATGGACGGGATAGGGAGTGAAAGCAGATGGGGATAGGGAGTGAAGGAGAGGATGACTTTATGGATAAATTTATTGTATTTAAAAAAAAGAAGTCCAGGACAGACAGGAGTGAATCAGCAGCACCCACCAGTGCACCATCCACTGGATGCCGGATATCAACTCAGTTGTGGATGAAGCTCAACCCAATACCAACCTGGTTATGGATGAATCTCAACCCGATACCCACTCGCTTGTGGATGAATCTCAACTGAGGCAATATCCCGCTTTTACCTTGGTAACCCATTCTGTAAGAAGTTGATCCTATATATGCTAACAACCCACTTGTTAATAAGTGGTTACTATGTAGGTAGGTAAGAAGGTAAGGCACTTGGTGACAACTAGGTAGGTAGGTAGATGCATGTGGATGGTTTAGTAACTACTTAAACCATTGTCGTTAGCTATGGGATAAAGAATACAATGGAAAATGTCTTTCCTGTCCACACAATTGCACACCATCATCCATCGCGCATGGTGCACTGGTGGGTGTTGTGGGTTCACTTGGAATTGGAGTAGAATGGACATATTATTGTCCAGAGAACCCAAGGCAAAACATGAAAAACATAAGACCTGAGGATTAACCCATTTGAGGAGAATAACTGACATTTTCAGCCTTTGGGTTAACTTTTTTCTTTTTTTTCCGAAGGTAATCTCTCTCTCTCTCTCTCTACATGTAAGGAAAGACTTCACCTTCTTTTCCTATGCTTCAAAATTCCTACGAATTGTGATTTTATAGCATTTGTTGTTTCTTTTAACTTTGTTGTCTAAATTTTAACTTTGCTTCCATCACTTATAATATTGTTGTCTTTGTGGATTTGGGAAAAACGATTGTGTAAAACAAAATAAGAGTGAGTTCATTTTATTTGGTTCAACTTATGACTACAATATGGCAAGTGTGACCCTTAATTGGTTGACTTGCAATATCCGTGAATGTAGCCAATATGTGATGTTGCAATAGAAACCCAAAAAGGTTGGGCATAAAGATAGATAGCCATCTTGACTATAGAAATGATGATGTAGGACATTGTGCATTGACACCCACAAAGTTTGGAGGGGGTGTTTCACATCCCCCACAATTGATTCTTGGGAGTATCTTGTCACAAGAAATTTGTGAACCTAAAAGAGATGTTCAATGTAGATGAAGCAATCATTATTATAATGGGCAATAAATGCTTGTCTCAAAAAACCCAAAACAATAAAGAGAAAAAAGTAATTCCACAAATTGATTTTTTTCTCTTCTTGTGAGGCTATTGAACATTAGGTGTTAAATTAGTTTTTTTTTGTAAAGAGCCAACACCTTTGAGTGTTTTGAGGTAACATGTATAATTATGGCAATTGTGCCATGGTCTTTGTTGTACGAAAGTAGCCCTTTTCAATCATGGGTAGTTTTTATACAACTAAATTAGATTTTTTTGGACATTATGACATGCGACACATGTCATCTATTGAGATTTAGTTCATAAAACAACATAATCAATGAGCTTGAAGAAAGCCTACATATTTTATCTTGTTCCAACCAAGTTAAAACCTTTGATTCAACTCCAATTAAAGAAGAAGAAGATGTTGTCATGCTTGTGCTTGCAAAATCTCCTTACAATACCTTTCTCTAGCTAATTCACTTGTTTCAAATCCCCCCCCCACCTTTAGCAACAAAATCATTAAAATTAGTAATTCACAAAAGGGAACATGTTGATGGTTTTTTTTTCACTCACCCAACTTACACCATTCCAATCCAAATCCATTAATATGCAACAAAACACAAGAATATTGAATTGAAGACAACACAATAAAAATGTAATGATTGTAAGCATGATGTGAGATTTTGACAAAACATATGTTTTATTTGAATTCAACATAAAGCAAAATGTGCATAAGTTGTGAAACTACCTTCAAGAGCAAAACATAGCAAACACATGATCATCTTCATAAGCAAAAATGCATGAGAGCATATGGGATTGTAGCTCAATAAAATAAACTTTGTTTTAAGGCTTTGGCAAAACAAAAATTCTTTTAGAACAAAGTAAACTCATGACTGCCTTCACAAGCAAAAACACATGAGAGTTCAAATGATTGTAGCTTAGCAAAACAAGTTCCATTTTTACGTTTTGATAAAACAAAGCTACTTTAGACACAATTTTGACAATCACAATACTTGGCAAAAGAAAACTTAGTGAAATATAATGTGTGTTTTGCATCAAACCCATATTTAGAACTCAACAAAACATAATGCAAAAAAAGTAGAACAAAGCAAAACCTTAAACACTCAAAGCTCAAACCCACATGTAGAACTTGAAATACAAAAAAAGGAATAAATGCTTACTTGGATACAAAGATCATAAAGATCACTTACTTGCATCAATGCAAACAACAAGATGGCAAGGAATGGCAATTTTTTTTTAATTTAGTAGAGTTAGTGATTCTTGTTTCTCCTATCAAATGTCACACTGTCCTTTTGTTGGGCCTTGCCCCCCACAAGGGATAAGGATTGTCGCATCAAAGAAATTTTAGAAACTTACCTTAAGTTATTTAGTTTCACTTTTGAACAAAAAAAATTAGAACAATTTTTGTTGGGAATATTTACATTATGAGCACTTTGAACTAGTTTTATTTTAAGGCTTAGATGATAACAATGGTGGCTTCTTCTTCTTCTTCTTAGCTCTTATGTTCATGCTACAACAACTAGTGTGGTGACAATGATGGTTTGTGGAAATAGTGATTTATATCATCAAACATGATTGGGAAGGCTGCATTTCTTGGCATGCATTTGATTTGAGCTATATTTGGGGTCTATCTTTGCTTCCATTTCATGAAGTTTTTTTTTTTCAAAAATAGTAGAAGTTTTCCCTAATTTTCCTTTGTTAGTCTTCTTAGTTCAATTTGAATTATGTTCTCAATCAAATGAGGCATTATGTCACAAAACTCTTGAATTTTGACGTATGGAACTCATTCAATGTAATGCACCATGGACTGAAATCTTTTAACCTGAACCTTTCCTTGACCTACTTGTAATGAATGGCCTTGGTGTTTGGCATGTCTACTTTCATCTTAATGATACACTTTTGTGGTTTTTTTTTTCAATTTGGTTCACTAGTTTATATCTCATAGTGGCAAATTGTGGATCTAGGTACCAATGATTATTTCAATTGCTTGATGATTTTCCAAGGTGTGAAATATGCTTTTGTGTAATTATAAAAAAAAGTTTACAACAATTCATGTAGGTGTTAATTATCCGTCTCAATTGAAGTTTAAATTTTTCACTACTAAAATTCATGACTTGTTTGACTTGAAAATGTAGTCAAAAAGGTCTTGAAAATGACAAATGTTTTTTGACTACGCCATCATTTTGGTCAAGTCAAATTTTACATGGTCATTTTGACAATGGCATTTTTTACTAAGCCTATTATGAACAATGGTCTTTAGGACTTAATCTTATACATCATTAAAAGGTATTAGTATTTCTATTGAAAACATATGGTTTAGGAGGTTGGTCAATGTGGTTGGTTATGTTTCAAAGTAAATGACACATTTTCAAATGAGGTAATCCTTAACATGGTCAAGCATGGGGTGTCATGGTCTTCTTGCCTTTGTTGAAGCTACCACAATCGATACAACATTTGACCTTTGAATGTCATGAAGTGGGTTTGATTATCAATTACATTAAAAAATGGGAACAATGTCATATAGTGATAGGCATTTTTGAGGTTCATGAAACTTCAAAAGCCACATGACTATACAATTGAAGGATTGACCTATTCCATTTGGTTTATGTAACAAGGTCATAACATATTTGAAAGATGAAGGTGCCAACTTGAACACCTTCACAATTGCACCAATGAATATAATGTCATGCATTCCATTCATGTTATTATACCACATGCTATGGGCAGGTGATGTCCAAATGTTATCAATATGTTACTAACGATTTAAAAGTGTGTGCCAAAATGAGAGATGTTTTAATCAAAGAAGTGCAATCTTCTCTTTAAAATACTATTAGTACCCCAAAAAATGGAAAGGGGAGTAAGGGTGGGCTAAAGCTTGCAAAGATGCATCTCTTGCCTTTGAAAGTTGAAAACTCTTGTCAAAATTCAATTCACATTGAAATTCTTTTTTTTTCAAAAAATATTTTGGAATTTAAAGGCACCATCAATTTGTGTTATTCATTGCAAACCATTGCCTTATAAAATATATTTCCTAGTCCACAAACATGGGTTGTGGCACAAGAAATTAATGAAATTTTGACTTTTGTGGTCACCCAATGAGTTATGAACCAGTTTCGCAAATATTAGTTGTCATTTGATACAATTTCTACAACCATGAACATGTGTTGTATGTTGATGTACAACATAAATTTTCATGTGATTTTAGGTGAAATAACATAGGTGTGCATCTTGTCCAATCTAAGAGGAAGTTCCACTTTATGTCCAATCTAAGAGGACTTCCACTTTATGTTGAATTTGCAACTCAAGAAGGATGAACTATAATTCGATTCAATCTCACTTGGAAATTGTAGCATCATTAGAGTAGCATTGTCAGCTTGCATAGATTACATTTGTAATACATCAATTGTTTAAACAATTTTATTGTCAAGTTGAATGGGGATATTTGACACCATGTTTGTGTTTATAAGGCTTGTTACATCTCAAGTAAATTTGATAAGGCAACTGTTCTTTGAATCATCCACGCTTTTATGATTGGTGTATGATGGTTTTGCCAATATGTATGCCTAAGTTGATGTTTGAAAAGCATGTTACTTATCCACACATAATATTCATGCCTAGATGCTTTAAGAAAAACTGATCTATGTGCATGGCCAAAGCGCTTAATTTTTCAAGAAAATATAACAAGACTAGGTGCTACAAACTTGACATATGTTTTTTTTTTTAATGCCCTACTTGTTGGGTATGGTTGAAAGTGCATAGCTGGCCAACACTGGTCAACACCCAATCTCCATAGTACCAAAAAGTGGGTTCAACCATACCCAACAAGTATGGCATTTTCAGTCAGTTAGCTTTCCATGTCTTGGAACTCTGGCAAGCATGGCAACTCAAACCTGTAAGTGTCCTGCGTGTGAGTACAAACACATACATAGCCTTTATGGAAGAGGAAGCTGGGGGGGTCTTCTTTATGTGAAAACACACACAATTCACCAGTTAGTACAAGTTAGCACTCACAGATGTAAACTTTGCTCCTTTTAACCATCTAAGAGAATGAAAACTTCTGGTGTGAATGCCTTGTTAAATTGACCAAGAGCCAAGGCAACTGCACATTTGAGAGATTGTGAACTCTCTCACATTCGAGAGAGATTGTAAACTTTTGAGGCTCCAATCAATAAAAGGTTTGCAACTTAATAACTAGAGCCGTAAACAATGGCTATCAGAGAATTTTCTATTAAATGATAAAACTTTTCATGCAAATAATCCACAGACAAATGCATTATCTAATATTATAGCAACTAAACCATGTGAACCCTGTGACTTTGACATATGAATATTCAACACAGGTGCTCATCCAAAAATAGACTAGGAAGTAATTTGGGGTTCTAAAATTAGAGGAAGGCATGCAGCCTTGGTGGCAAAACAAAAAGACTCTGCCAAGAAAACAAAGACCATAGGGATAGGAATTTACAGTTAACAGTGAACTGCAGATTGCGTGCCCACAAGATTTGGGGTAGTGTGGCCCAGATCAACTCATTGTGGAACACTGCCGAAAGACTTTCAAGATTTGCTAACTTCCAGAACTTGAAAGTGGGTTTTAGATGATTGTGGGATCATAACTTCTGTTTTTCACTTGATATTTCAATGTTCTATACAATGGGTTTCAATGGGGCCTGAAGTACTTACCTTCAGAGTCTTCAAACAAGATCTGGTGTATCCACCTTTATTTAGTCATGGGCTACCATGGGCTGCCTCACAAAGCCAAAACACCTTCACTATTAAACTTCGGAGTCTTCAAATGGGATCTGGTGTATCTACCCCAGTTTAGTCACAGACTACAATGGGCTTGCCTTACCACAATCTGCCTCGTGAAACCAATATACCGTAACTGCTAAAATACAAACTATTGTTCTCACTCAATGAATTGCAGCCTGGATACTGCACTCGCCTAGGCGACATCTGGGCATACCTCTCACTACACCTAGAGAGCATGTTTTGCCTGGATTCTTACCAGGTCTGCATATTCAACCATCATCCCACAGTAAACACCAGCCAAAGGATAATGCTAACCAGAAATTTCAAATAACTGGTTTCCCTTATGGATCTGTTGACAAACTTCCTGCCTCAAATATACCTGAAGGAATCTGAAGTTAGGAGTCTAGTGACTTATTTAACAGCCTCACACTGGTGTTTCAAGTTTTCACGGACTGCAGAAGAGCAACAGACCATCCTACATTTCAACCTACTGAGGAATGGTCAAGCCCCTGCCCATTTTGTTGGATCCAGGCTCCAGCCAAGGCCCTTAAGGCAAGATAGGTGATGCATAATGGGCACAGAGGCCATTCCATGACATTAAAGGTCTGGGATGACAGATTCAACAGTCCTTTTTTGAATTCATGTTCAACAGATATTTTAGTCACTATCCTGAGTGTATGAGCATGAGTGGAAGATTATGTCTATTAATGTGGTAAGAAAAATGACATAATCTGTCACCCCACCTTAATTTCCACAGAATGCTCTAGAGTTTAGTAACACCTGCAAATTGACAGTGGCACTGTTAATGAGCTTCGAAAGAAATTCAGCAGGGCACTACCTGGGAAAAAATAGGTGGCCAGGTACGATGATTTGCAAAGGACAACTGCACATACACTTGCAGCACTCTGGTTCAAGCTGTCAAAATTCACTTGAGCAACATTCCCCAGGCACTGTGTTCACTCTTTATATTTTGTATTACTACTTCCAAATCACATGCAAGCTTCCCTTGAAATACAAACTGATTACTGCCAGAAATGCATTGTAAACCCATGATCTTGTGCAATATATTAGCCTGTATTGTACCAGGCTTACCACAATGCCTGCTGGCCAAATCAGATACCATAGCACCCATGCCCAGCAGACTCCTGTGGACAAGATAAAAAACACATGGTATCCATGCACTGACCAGTTTTGCACAAAACTCTTAAATGCAGGATAGTCTGTCTTCCTGCCCAAAAACTGAAAAACAATATGGCTAAGCATTATGATAAGGTACTGTACTCACAGGACTGCCTACTTTGATCAGTCCAAGCATTCAACAAAAAGTGCACGTACATCCCTTGCTAGACTTTGATTGTCAGGTACTCCTATCATCCAAGGAGACCACAAGTGCTGTACTGACACATGCCAGAACTCTGTTTTAAAAGTGATGTTAAAATTACACACAGGCATTATGAGGAGCATGCTCTACCTGAAGCTCAAACCAAAACCTTTGCTTCAAACCAAGCCTAGAAATGGTCTACTGTGCCACATCTGCTTCTAGCACTCATAACTTCACACATATTGACAAGGCACAGAGATCCTATCTTTGTACCACAGCCATGTAAAGCAGTCTGCACAATCAAGCCCCAAGAGCTCCCAAATTCCCCAAAACCCACCTCCTGGAAAAAAAAGATCCCATAAACCTGTGGTCTGGTTCTGACAGCTAGAATTTAGAAACACTTGAAGTAAAGAACGTCAATCTGAGAGAGGGGCGTTGAGTTTAGGTTGTTAACCTCATCTGATCAGCTTCTTTTGTACTAAAAGGGTACCATTCTCAAGAAACCGTTTGATCACTGTCCCAGACCACTGGAAAAGGGGAATACACGCATGCCCAAGACTTTGCTTGTGGAAACAAAGACACATGGAGTCCATGCTGTTTGCTCCTAACTAGTTCTTGTTCAAATGCAATATTGCAATCCAGTTTAAATGCATTAACATGCACACAATACTGCACCATTGAAAAGGAAACAAAATGGATGGATACTTTGCATGGGCACCTAAGAGTGCACTACTTCACACTACCAGCATCATCTCTCTGCGCCAAAGGAAGCTCCACATTGACCAGAAAATAACTCTTACCAATATCACGGACATATTGCACATCACCATTCATGAGCTTTACAAGTTTGCGGCACATACTCAACCCCAGTCCTTCTTGTGTCATTCCCCGGCCCCGGTCAAACATCTCGTGAACCAGTTCCTCAGGGAGCCCTGATCCTGGGTGCGTTACTCTGCACCCAGCATGCCACATTTCCCTTAGCACTTGAACAACCTGTAAAGATTTCGAGTGCTCAAATCTAGACAAAAAGCTGAAAATGCAAAGCCTGAAGACATAAGGATGCCCTGAGTACTGGGATAGAAATGAAGTTTATGATGGCCAGGATAAAGAATGAGCAACTAATGATATAGAAACTCAAGACACAACATCATGAAGTAAATCTGTCCATAACATTGACACCTGCTGGTTGCTTCAGCTAATATGCCCACTCTCAAGGAGCTTTCCATCTTTTGTCAACTAGGACCAAAGGTGTAAAGTGAATGAAAATTACACCTGAACTCTAGTTGCATGACATGGACACCACCACCTAGGCGCTTCCTTGTGGGGGCAACCTTGATGCCAACCCACCCCTCAGAAGAAGGGGTGAAACGCACTGCATTCAGCAAAAAATCTGCTAGCACCTGTTGTAACCGGACTTGGTCACCAAACAGGCACATGTTCTTAATCTCCCTTGGTGTCTCCCGAATGAGTTGAAGCCCCTTCTCTCTTGATGTGATCATACCTTGACTTACAACCGCATCCATCACAGTCCCCAATTCAAACTCTGTTATTTCAAGTTCCAGATACCTGCCCCATTGCATAGGAAACCATTCAGAGCACTGACAATGTAATACTCTCCTCCAGAGAGATCACCAGCTCCACTGAAACAGGATGTTTCCTGACAGATGCTAGAAAGCAGTTCCTCTCTTGAAGATATGTCAGAAGATCTCTGTAGCTAAAGCAATGCAGTGACTTGCTTGCCCTAAGGAAGCTGACTCTGATTCCCAAAAACATAACATTAACAGTTGGCAGTCAATGAAGTGTGCATTTGAGATTCCCCAGTAGCTATTGAACACCTCATGGTATGCTTTATCATTCCAGAACTGTCACAATGAGCTCTCTCATTTCCCTTTCATACCCAACTCTGGTTTCCAGAGGGAGTGTCACTAATGGTAGAATAAATGGCCTCAATAAAAAAGTCGATGTTATAAAACTGTATTTGCCCCACAAAGGGACATCCATGAGTTTGCAGAGAACACTCCATGTAGAACTTTCATTGTAACCATGGTGCCATATCCAGCAAAACCAAAACAAAGAAATCAGAATGAGTGCAGTCATTACCCTTAGAATGACACCCAAAAGTATCAGACCATCATATATCCATCATGAAGAGCAGTGACTGGCTGCCAACACTCCCACTGACTTGAGAGCTCCTCACAGTGGGTGTACATAAGTATCTAATAACCTGCTGAAAATTGCAGGCAAACAATTATACAAAATCTGCATCCTGAGTTATGTCACATTTCCTGAAGCAACAGGAAAACCCAATCATGACGTTGGCTAGAACTGAAGAGAAATAGTTAATCAGAAAATTCAATCATATTCTAATTCAAGCTGCATTGAGCTTGTGATGGTAGCCCTTGTTCTGTTTTAGCTTGCTGCTGGTCAAGCAAGCATCTAAGCTCAAGACATAGAGACACATACATGGAGGAGGGTAGTGTTTGTGGCCTCCAGAACCCTGAAATATTCATTACACACACCATTGATGAGTATTTGGATGCAGTGTATTCACTTAAGCCACCAGAAAAACACATGTGTGAGATTGCACTGAAAATTCATGACAATAATTTGAAGCTCAGCATACAGTCTCAGCTCCAGTAAAATCAAGATGAACCAGACAAGAATGAGTGTATGATAACCTTCCAGTACCGTAGAATCAGACGATCACCTTCATCATGAATAGCAGTGACTAGCTGCCATTACCCCCCTCTTACTTGATTAGCTCCCTACAGTGGGTGTTGAACTGTATATTAACCTGCCCAAAAAGATACAATCTCATGTTCAATCCCATGGGAAAGAGAAAGAATGATTTTTTGCTGTACCCATCTTCAATGCTCTCCAAGTCCATGTCATCTAGAATCTTCCGCAGTTGCCGCTCACAAACTTCACTTGTCTCAACAAACTGCTTTTGGTCCTCTGACAAGTCTGTATCCTGCATCAGATTTCGTGTGAACATGATGCCATACAGAGGGTTTTTAATCTCCTGCCTAATGTAAGCCAGTTCCTTGAGCTTTGCAAATGCCACCTTCTCAGTTGCACGTTGTACTGTCAATGCCTGCAAGCATTTTACAAAGTCAGCAAACCACCACTTGACCTCATATCAGAAAGTGATAAAAAATACAAGCGTAGAAGTTAAGAGGCCAGACTAACCTGAAGTAACTCCACACTTGCAATTTGCAAGAAGCAAAAAACACCAGTGATGACCCCATCAGCATCAGTTCTCTTGTTGGCTGTGAGAAGGGCTTCAACATACTTGCCATGCCTGTTGAAAAAAGAGAATGGAAACTTGTCTGAATCTTGCCCATCCATAGCACCGTTCAACAATATCATGAACTTGGTCATTGAATCCTGCCCCTTGAGCCGACAGCATGTCATTTGCATACCAAATATCTCACCAACAAGCATCCTGCCAAGCACCTGCATCCAAATTCACATAAAACCTAAAGTACTGTTTCTGTCCATGGTGAGAAAACCTGACTTTATGGAAGCTTCTATCCTGACACAGAATGGAACCACAGATCTAAGTGACAGACATAATAGGGAGAGCCACTGGACCCCATAGTCATGGACATCACGAGAGGCTGGCTACATGGTCCATTGAGAAACATGGATGTAATTCTGTGTATCACCCCAGACAACATTGAAAGAGTGTGCATTGCATCAAAATGAAACAAGTGGTGAACAATACCTCTTCTCTTTTCCATCCAGTGAGCTTGTCCATGGATGCATTCCACTCCAAGCAGTAACCATACTCATCAGAACCAAAAATAGGCGGGATCAAAGGATTTGGATTTTGTACAATTGCTTTGTAGTCGCCCTGAATACGAGTGAATTTGTCAAAGACCAACTTTTGACCGGTCACATCTTGTCCCACAAAACAAACACCAACAACATTCTCTGTCACATCCCTGCTTGAGCATGCATTGACAATCAAGATCACAGCTCCTTTGTCCTTCTGTGATCCAAATGTCCTTAATTTAATCTCCACATTTTGCTCTTCCTCGCCTGCAAGAAACAATTGCTTAGCTTGCAATAGATTAAATCAATGCAGGTTATTGCATTCAAAATTGTGAGGAAGAGTAGATACATGAAATGAAAACCAGTGATTAAAACTGTACCTTGTAATGCAAGATAAAGCAAGCGCTCTACAACTTCCACAGAATCCACCAGAATCAAATCCTTCACAAGAGATCGGCCCATTGCTTCCCCAACTGGCAACCCTGTCAATTCTGCAACTTTAGCGTTCCAGCCATTTATGAACCCACTTGAATCAACAGCCAGAATCGGTGCTGTTGCCGTCTCAATCAATCTAACCATCTCATTTGCTACAGTGCTGAGCTCATCCATACCCTGCAGCTTCAGGTCATTCAGTCGAGCATGAATCATAGTCTTAGTGTCACTGTCATCAATATCCTGAAAAGAGCCACGCAATATGAGCTGGAGTGAGTGAATGGCATCCATCTCCACATCCTCCCAAGGTAGACTCCGACGCTTGACAACCTCCAAAAAGGCCTTGAATGAAGATCGTGGGTGCATTTTCCGCCCATCATCCCTTTCATCTGGGTCATGCTTGGCTCCTCCCCACTTTATTTCCTTTGCTGTGTGAGATCTGAACCAGAATAGAAAGTCCTTCGATGTGATTTTTGCAGCTGCCATTCCACAGACAGCATCACCAAGCAAAGCTGCATGTGGATAACCTGCATCTGCCAAACTGTCTGTACTAAGACCCGTAGAATCCTTGTGGTACTCAAGCAACCAGTCTGCAATCTCTTTAATCTGTGACTCTGTGGGTGTGATCCCCAGGAGCCAAAACCTTTTTCCATAGTATAATGCCGCACCATCACACTTCACCAGATCCATGATGTTGGGGGACTGTGACACAATGCCAATAGGTGCATCCCGGAGAAGCATGTCACAAAGTAAAGTTTGAGTCCTCAGAATGTGTTTCTCTCTCAGCTGGGCAGACAGCTCAACTTCCATGTTCAGCTGAAGCCCAAAAACCTGCATCAGAAACTCACAGGCAGACCGGAGAGGAAATGGCACAGTACGTGGTGATGTATGATGACAAACAACCAAGCCCCACAGTTTCCGACCTTTCTGTTGGTATGCACGCCCATTTCCGTCTTCGTCAGAGTCATTGATGATCACTGCCATAACAAGGGATGCAACAGAGCCCATGTTGCCCATATACTGGGCATGACATCCATGAGGAGCTCGCAGGGTAGAGCCTGCCAAGCTAATAGGCTGCCGCAGATCCTTGTCTTGAATGACCTTCACGGGTGGTGCGCAGCAGTCACCTATCATCCGAACTCTGTTTTTCATAAACAAGAACCTGGAAGCCTGGGGAATGTCAGTGGCTGGATAGTGCAGACCTAAGTAAGGCTCCAGATCGGATCTACGGATCTCCGCAAGGACCTCGCCGTGCTCATCTTCATGAAACTTGTAAGCCATAACACGGTCATAACCTGACAGTTCTCGCACTTCCTCAACAACGGTGTCGCAGAGGAGACCTATGTCTCCACCCGGAAGAGATTGTAGCCTTGAAATTGCTTTTGCTGCTAACTTGTGGGATTGTAAAGCTCCCGCAGAGGACACAATCACATCGCTCTGGTGCACCGGCTCGAAATCGATGACTAAACCTACGTCGATGCGGTGCATAATCGCATAGAACGGCTTCCCGGAGCTGCGGGCGTGCACCGAGATAGGGTTTAGCATGCTTACGTCCACTGCCACGGCTGCCTTCTCTAATGCCGATGCACTGGAGGGAGTCAACAAAGACCTGGCATCTGTGCCTATCCCTAGCACATCGTGCTGCCCCACGCTAGGCACAGCTTGCGGCATCAGATCCAGCATCTCTGGTGCATTTTCGGAGTATGCCACCACCCTAAAAGTGCCATCCTCCACCGCCAGCATGCACCCGAACGTTTGAGTGAGCCCACCGCGCTGCATCCGCTGCAGATACGCCGTCACTGCCTGCGCAGGAACACTCTCACCCGTCGACTTGCTGGCATGAACAGATTTGGCATAGTCGAAGGAGTCACCAGAGTCCCCGGATTCCTCGTACACGGCTTGCAGCTTCGCATCTGCCGTCGTCTGCGCCACACGCACGCTATGCTTCGACTTGGCAGAGCTGCCAGACGAATACGTGACTTTGGTAGTCGACATCATGCATGCTCTCTTCTCTTGTTGTTGTTGTCGTCGTTCTTCTTCTTCTCCCCCTCCCCTTTGAGCCCCAACTTTACAACTCGACCAGCTCCAAACCCTAGACCGCTGTGGCCATAAGGTTGTTTCTTCGATCAAGCTCCGGACTCGACAAACGAGCTCGCTCGCTCCCACCAAAGAACCCCCAAAAGCGTCAAAAACATCTAGCTAAAATTGCTGCCAAAACAAAAAGAAAAGACCGTCTTCCGCAGGGCATCCTTCTTTCGGACATACTCCGACTTTTGGAGGCCTAGTCGCTGGGACTATAATCGCTTGCCACAACCATACCTACTCCCGTGGGAATTGCGACACGACAACAGCAACAAATTTGCAGCGGAAACGAAGACTGACTGCAGCAGCTTGCTGTGCTTTCATTCGTTCGTTCCTTCGTTCTCGCTCGCTGCGCATCGATTCCGCGTGTGAGGTATGGCTTGCCTGCACGACACTACCGGCGCAGGCAAGCCCCACCGGTCACCCAGGTAGACCGTCACTGGCCTATCCCAGCGACAGCAGAGAGTAGTATGTGTGTCTGTTGTTTTTGTTGTTTTTTTTTTTCTTCTTCTTTTTCCGTTCGAGTTCGAGCGGGTTGTTTTTTTTCTCCAATTTTATGGTTTTGAAATTTGTTGGTCTCTCTTTTGCTTGGCAATTTTTTTCGAATTTACACTTCTTAAAGACTTTTTTAAAATTCCATTCTTTTTTTGCCACAGCTCCTCCAAAATTCGCTCTTAAAATTTTATTTTATTTTAAAAAGCTGGTTTTGAGTTTGATCTTAGTACCTTCAACACTAGGGGTTTGTGAGTCCTTTTTTCTTGTTTGGGGATTTGGGGGGTTGACTATGGCCTCAGAATTTGTGCCTGAGGCACTAGCCTAAGCCAAAATAGGTGATGACCGCAATTGGGAAGAGAAATTCTGCTCAGCCAATGAGGATTTGCAGCGTGCACCCAATTAACAATAGATACAGGTGTATGTGTGTGTGTGTGTTTTTTTTTTTTTTTTTTTTTTTTTAGGGGGGAGAGGGGGGGGGGGGTTGGGGAACTCGAAACCCAACTCCAAGACCCCTCTTTTCATTCACTCCAATCTTGGTTTGCTGTTGTCATCCCAAGAGTAAGAATGAATGACACAAGAAAAAGCACTGGACAGGAGCAGAAAAAACAAACAAACAAACAAACCATAAGTTGTGTGTCAACAGAGCAAAGAGAGATTGTGTCGGATCTGATCATTCACGTGAATGTTCAGGTGCTGTTTGACAGAAGCTGGACATATTATTGGTGGGGAATTTTTTTTTTCCCTTTTCCTCCTTTTCACGAGACCTGAAACAACTTGTGAAGTAGAGAATCCGTCAAATTGGAAGGAACCAACACAACCATCCAACAGCATGGTGTCTGCCAACCGACCGATGCCCAAGCCCTTTCTGATAAGGAGTTGGATACGGTTCTTTGGAAAGTAGACAATGTTCTGGCCCCATCTGTTTATCTGATCTGCTGTTGCTACTGCTACTTAAGAGATGATGGGGCCGTTGCCATTCCTTCCTTGGTCTTCCCAAGAAGTATATATATATATATAAAAGTGCATAATTTAGAATATTTCACTATCATTCTATTATCATAAGTTCCAATTGGTATCATAATTTGTTGGAACAAAAGAGGGGGGAGTGTCCATGCCTTTTGCTACAAAGGGAGACCAAGATCTGAATTTTTACTTTTCTGTGTTTTAGTGAAATCCTAGTTCTCTTCTTCTTTTTTTTGTGCTCATCCCTCCCCCCCCCCCCTCCTTCAAGGTGTTCAATCTGACAATTGTAGCTGTGCATTGTTCTGAGCTGCATTGTTCTTCTTGTCCCCTTTGGCTAAGAGTTTGAATTTTATCCAGATTGATTTTCACCTATCACAAGTTCTCTAGCTTGCATCATGTCCTCTTGGTGGGACCTAAGTTCAAAATTCTCTATTTGTTATTTTTTTTATAAAAAAAACCCATAAGACGTATAAAAGCATGAAAGATTGACAAGAAAAACAAATTCAAACGTCTGTAAACAAATTACTGCTTCAAATTGTGAGTCCAATTTCCCCCAATGCATTTAATCTTTTTTGACAAATGGACCCCAAAACAATATTCATAACCATCCTTTTTAGGGAGAATGTAGACACTCTGATTGGCTGTCAGGCTGCAAGTTCACTACCTGTAACTAGTTAAGGGGTGCCTCATGCTGTTGTCGATTGGCTGGATGCAGGTTATAACCCATGTGTGCCATGTCCTTTTATTGATCAAGGTGATAACCTTATGTCTATGTTGGCCCAGAGAGTGCGTGGAGCAACATAACCCATGCCCAAGGATCACTCAAGCTTGAGTGATCATGCGCTTGGCACCCCTTCATGCTTGAGTGATTGTGCACTCGGCACCCCTTCATGATCGGTTATGTCTGATAACTGACTCAAGCTGCTAGATTGTTGAAAGTGGTTTCACTGCCTCCGTAGTCTTGCCACTTTCATGGCTTAATTGCATCCCATACTGTGACCTGCGAGGTTACCTAGTCCATAATCCTTGATCTCCATTTCATTAGCGACCTACTAGTTAGTTAACACAAGGTACCATCCCTCAGCTCTAATTGGCCCAATCAATCTTTAACCTTCTTCTGTTTTGGATGAAAGTTTCATAACTGCACTCTGTGTGAATGAAAAGATTGCAGGTGGATTCTCAGGAGGAATGTTTAATTACTTGTAACCTGCAATGTTCTTGGCTCTCACCTAGTCCTTAAACCCTTGCTTTCCCAAGCAAAGAATTCTAGATGGGGTGGAGGGACAAGAAACAAGGCCTGAGAATATAAATAAGTTAGTGGTTCATGGGGTTCATGGGGTTCATTCTCATTACAATTGTACTTTGTTACCTACATCAATTGTTGAATTGAATTCTAGTGACAAGTGAATGATGTTGACGCTTACTGTTTCTTATTGTTTTATGTATATATGTGTAGGCTATACTTGTGACTTCACATGAATCTTTTCACTAGGGTAGACCTGTCCAACATTAATCAGCTGTCTATGATCCAACATTTATTTATATCTTCATCATATGTGCTTCATTTGGAGTGATTCAAAATGTTATGGGAGTGCTACCTCAAAGCTTTAGAAATCATCTTTGAAATTCAAAAAAAAAAATGAATAATGAAAAAATAACAAGAAGAAAAATAAGCTTTTCAACTTCTTCTCTTTGGACTCTCTTCTTTTCAAACCTCATAACTTTCTTATTTCTTATTTATTTTAAACTATTTGAAGTGTTATAAGAACACCACCTGATGTTGTACAAATCATCTTGGAACTCTAATAACAACAAAGGAACATACAAAGAATATTTTGAGTGTTTGGAAATTGTCTTTGTAATGTTTGGTGGTTTGCTTTTATTGAGTTTTTGACCACCTTTACTTTGGGGGCCTTAACTTTCTCATTTCCAATCCATTTTCAACGATTGTTCATATGTCAGATGCACTAAGAGGAGAGGTTCAAGTTGTGTTTGGACACCAGAATCAAAGGAGCCCTCCCCTTGGATCCAGCCTGCCCTGAGCACTTAAGTGCTCAGTCACCAACGGGTCTACCCTACATGATAAAGGAGTGCTAATGCCTCCTCATTTTTGCCGTGGGCTAATACCCAGTCCAAAGAGAGTGGGCACCTAGGTATTTTGGACCTTTTTCATTTCTTCAATTTTTAACATCCACCCCCCTTTTTGAGTGCTGTGTTGTCGCCCTTTTTATTTCATTGTCCGACCATAACTGTCCCATGTCACGTCTTCTTGCAGAATCTTCTCACAGTTGACACTAAATAGCTAGCCTAACAATATCATCTCTCTCCCTTCAACTACTCACTCAAAAGAGCCCACCAAATGTCCTAGTACAAGGGTGAGCTTTATCCTCATGTTTGTTGAATGTTTAATTAATTTTGAATGTTCCATGGTGAAAAATAGAATACATCCCAACTTTTCAAATATATTTTTGGCTATATACATATATGCAAATTTCAACATTTTTTGCAAACAATATTTTTATTTGTAGAAACTGCCAAGGCACTACAGTAATCACCTAGAATGCAATATTACTTTTCTACTTTCCTGTTTGACCCCAAGCCAAAGTTGGCTTGCAACTCCACCTAGCTCACAAAATTGGAAAAAAAACCCTGCCCTATTCACCAAGCAGAGTATGGAGAACCAAAATAATAATAAAATGGCTACTCTAAAACAAAACAAACCCCCCCCCCCACCCCCCACCCCCCCCAAAATGAGTGAATTAAATTCAATATCTTACCTTTATTTGCAGTTCAAATCACACATCAATACATTGGGGAGTTTAATAAGGTAGTAAATTAATAAAGGAACAAACTATAAATTTAGTGTGGTTTTGACAAGGTATAAATATTTTTTATTTTCCGGTTAATGGCTAAACACATAGGGGGGGGGCCTAAAGGTAAAATCTAATACAATTTTGGCATCTATTGGCCCTAGTGACCTATTATTATTATGTTGGATCTTGTCGGGAATTCCTCTGGAGTTGGAGTTTTATTTTTGGGAACGTGTGCTGTCCTTTATTAGTTACAGTCCAGAATCTGCTTTCTTTCTCTTGCAAAAAAACAAAATTGGCTCCCCTCGCTCCCCACCCCTCTTTTGTCCATGGAATGGATATTGTATTTTTTAATGATATTTTTGGGTTGTTAACGAGCATAAGGAGGGCCAAAATGAAAAGTCAATTTTGTGATGTAGCCAAAATTGGCGATTTTTGTAATTTTCTTGCTTTCCCACAAATCAAGGATTGGTTTCTACATTGGATTTTTAAAATAAAAATTGTATTTTCTTTGAAGCATGATCCATTCAATTTCCAACAAGGGCAACACAATCCAAAAATTTGCTTATATCTTGTCCAAAATAAATGAAACTTCTTGTCAAGTTTTCTCTAAGGTAGCTTAAAACATTAGAGAGAAAAAAAAATTTATTGAAAGTGAGGAATCCTATAGTTCGTCTAATAAGGTGATTAAGAAAATGAAATAAGTAAATAAACGTTTGGGATTTATTTTCTTGCTTGTATGAATGGCCAACATTTAACAGTTATGTTATAGCTAAAGACATCAAATTCAACATGTAAATCTAAGGATACATCATCCATCCATACCATTCCAAAAATAAAACTAAGGGCACCTTCCAATCTCCACAACAAACATCCAAATCATAATACAATTATTATAGGTGTATTGGTAATTAGTTCATGGGTGCCCGCACAATTTTGTTTTGTTTTGAAGGAGCCACATTGATTGGCCCATCACCAATATTTCTCGAACATTGGGCAGTTTGCAATAGAAAACAACATTTTGGCACCCTATTACAAATTATATACATGAAAGTTGAAATGTGTCCAACACAATATGGAATAAAATTGAGGTGCTGGTGGGAACCTTGTTAAGGGTCATAGTAGGATCCCTATATCAGTAGAGAGTTAGATTGGCAAATTAGTAGTTAGTTGATATTGATTGGTACACTTATTGGTTAGTTTTACCAGTTAATATTGGTCAGATGTACCTCTTGGGGAACTTGATGGGAACACATTAGGAGCAAAAGAAATGCCCCAAAAAATCTCCCCCAACCCAACACCCCCTTCCCCAACCCAAAAAATCAAAAACTAAAAACTAAGCCTTCTTGAGTGCATTTGAGCCTTTTCATTGGCTAACTGAAATTTTTATTTTAAAAAGTATTTGTCATCATTTTCAATCTAGGCTAATACCCCTTTGTGAATCTCATCAACATGTTCAAGTGCGCTAGTTTCAATTATTTGTCTTTTCTTCCATTTAAGGCTATTTGAACAAAATTTATTGTTGATTTTTTAGTGTGTTTGAATGCATAAGGGGCAATAGCTTATCCATGGGGTTTTTTTTGTTTATTATGGTCAAGTTTGGTGTTATTGACACATTTGACACGAGTGCAATGGTTTTAATCATTAAGGCAATGTTAGCTTCACTTTGATGCATTTAGTGGTATTACAAAAACTCCACACTCCTCTTTTGTAGATAGTGAGTTTTGAAAGTTTTAGATTGGATTTTGAGGTCGGTTGCAAGATCCATTGTTTTATTAATTTTTTGACATGTGTTCAATTAAGGAAGCTTTTTAGTATTTGTGGAACTAGTTTTGAATGGGTGAAAATTTATAGGTTTAATGGTAGGAATGCAAAATCATCATAACAATTATCCTTGCACACAATTTAGAAATAATGAAAATTAAACATAGCATTCATAAGGAGTTCAATTTTTATCGACAATATTGGTTACAATAATTACACCAATTGTTGTAGTAATAGATGGGTAGACAAGAGTTGCAACTTGTTATAAAATCTTTAAAAGGAAAAATACCAAAATTATTATGTTTCTTAGGCTAAGATGTAATAGTTGTTCATAGCTGCAAGACCTTCAAAATTTGATGGAAAATGTAAGCAAGGTATGAATGACTTTGTGATTAAAGGGTAATTAATTAATAAGGTTGCACAACCGATGATAGTGACTTTCATTGAAAACTCAAAATAATGTGAAAATCAAAACTTCATAATTTTTGTAATTGATTTTATAAAAGGTTTCAAATTCATCACCAATGGTGAGTTCAACTTCCAATAAATATTGAGAGATAATTGACAATGCCATACATGAAGATGCCTAGATTTCAACTAAGAGTACATGTTTAATTTAATTGATTATTCTTCAATGCAAAGTTGTGTTAAATTCAAATCCAATGATGTTTTGCAAAACTATCATCATTCACTTATGTAACATGGGCCCCTTGGGATACAAAAACATCATTTGTTATTTAGTTAAGTCAAATAATGTGCTTCAAACAATGTTGAATTACAAGTGATGTTGTGTAGCACATGAAGTGAACTTAATTTATTCTAATACATTTAGGAGTAGGGTGAAATGCAACATGGATGATGGTAATGAAATTAATTCAAATGAAATGTTTTAAATTCGATATAATAAAAAAATTCTTAAATTTAATGACAGATCATGGTGTTAAAGAAAATTTTGTGGCTAGGATGTTTAACTCCTAATTTTTATTATTTGAAAATATGTATTTAAATAAGTAAATATTACATATTGGGTTACATGGTGTTCAATAAGGGTTCCCAAGTTAGTTTAGTAAGAAAAAATTGATTCTTTACTTGAATAAATTGTCCTAAATGTTAATTACCTTTGAATAAGTTGAAATGAAAGAAGTATTTATTGTGGGATGATTTTAACTTTAGAAGGATCAAAGGTGAAAATCAAGCTTAGAAGGATCAAGTTGTAAATCAAAAGGTTGTTCATATCAAGGGAATTGATATCAAAGTGGGGGATCGAGGTAGAATATGGAAGGAACACATTAAATTGGAGAAGACTTTTTTTCTTATTTCATCCTTTAATCCATCCTCTTTCTCTCTTTCTTTCTCAAACACACTTTCAAATTCTTCTATTATTTTCTTAACAAGTTAATGGTTTTCAATTGGAAAAGTTTAACATTTTGTATTTGAATCAAGGTCTTTTAACTTAAATGGGGAAAATGTCATAATAACAACTTGTAGTGTTCCCCATAATGAATGTCGAATGTAAGATTTCTCACATTTTGATGAATGTGTTAAAAATTAGCTTTCAATTTTTGTAATATATCTTTGCCATTGTTAAGGTGCAAGCTTTTAAATTTTGTGTATGTAAATGCTTTGATGTTATATTTCCAATAAGCCTAGGGTTGTTTAATTAAAAGACATGACATGGTCATGGTGATATGGTTTACGTGACTATAGTTTCTATTATCAAATCTATTATAATCTAACATTTTGAAACTTTATATCTTAGAATGCATAAAAGCATCCAATCTATTAAAAAAAATGGAGTCAAAAAGTTGGGGTTCTAGCTTTCATTTATGGATGAAATCATGGCATTTGAAGAAGTGATGGATTGGTGGCACCCATGTGTGTGAAAGTCATTTGTTGCATTGTTCAAATCCAAAGAACATGTATAACAACTTTTTTTCCTTTCCATTTTTTCTACCTTTTATTTTCACACAATTACTTGGATCATCATTATTTTTAGTGATCAAGTAGCTTATTCATTACACATTCGTCTTTATATAATTGTCCAAAATAACACGAAACTTAAAGAAATTATATCTCATATATAGTACATCAACTTGCAACTCAACCTTCATATGACTACAAATGCATATCACAATCATAATGAAATTTCATAATTCCATTCCAAACATTGAACCTCACCACCAAAAGTAACACATGTATAAATATGTTCACATGTTTAAACTAGGAGTTGAAGAATGGAAAAATACCTCACACTTTTATTAAGGACATGGGTGCCAACTATTGGGTCGTAACTTTTCACCAAAGTTGAACTATTTATTCATCATATTAAATGCAATACCTATAAGTTAATTGTTTTATAGTAGATTGTGAGAAGCTATTATCAAATTATTGGTTGAAAAGATTTTCATTCATATCCCAAAAGTTATTCAGTCCTAGGGGAACAATGATGATGAAAGTTTAACCATGGTTGAACGAGTTTGCCATCCTTGAGATTGATTATTATTTTAATTAATCCTCTTCATTATTTTATTTATGGGTCTTTCTAGCATAAAATTCCACAAGTAGGTGATGTTATTGATTACTTTGTATTAACAAAGTGATTATATAATTTGAAGTGTTATAGTAATTAGGGTTTTCACTAATCTTTTGATTTTGTTTTGCTTTGATCATTTTCACTTGCATGGTTTGTTAAATGTTTTTTTTCACTTTCTTTGAATATTCATTACCTCTATGGTTTTGTTCCATGTCATTTCTTAGTTTTTGCATGGTCCTTAATTTCTTGGTGTTGTTATCCTTAGCAAAAACCATGTAGTTAAAGTTTATGTAATATGTTTTAATTGTGTTGTTGTTTAATATTGTTTATTTTTATACATCAACTTTTGTAATATTTGGTGATTTATTTCTTTAAAATTTTGATTATTTATTTCGACCTAATGTGTGTGGCATAACAAACATATATGGAAGTTATGCAATCTTTTTATATAATGTTGCATTCCCATCAATATTTGCAATTACCCAAAAAAATCCCGGCTCTACTGGAAATCTTTAATGCAATATTTATTAAACCTAATAAAATTGATATATCCATTTAGACCTCGAATAAGGGAAACACTACTGTGTGAATCACAAAAGGCTAATCCTTAAGGATTTTGTTTCAATCTTGAAACTTAATTTGAACATGTCAATGGTAAAATTGAAGTCATGTACATCATGGAGAACACAAAGTCATTGCTAGTTTTTTGGGTAACAAGTTGCCAAAGTTTCATATTACATATTATATCAATTGCATTTTTCAACTAACAAACCCTTGGCGATGGCATGAGTTATAAAATGAATGTAAGAGGAGAATTATATTACTTATTTTCACTTAATGTAAAAACTACCAAACACATTTTCATGTTAAGTCTTTTCAAATCTAAATGGTATCCAAATTTTTTTCATCACGTAGATTCTAACTTTCAACCCAAATGCACTTGAAAGATTGAAAATGCATGTTGTGGATGTTGCCCCTAGACTATAGGTCTATTGAGGTGGCAATTGTAGGCTAAATTAACATGAAGTTGAGTTTTGACAACACAAATAAAACAAGGTGTAATATATAAGGAAGAAATATATCCTAGGGGATGTTGGTGTGCAAATGAATATCAATTATACTTGTTTAAAAATGCATTGCAAGTTTTATAATAATCCCAAGCATCTACTACATGATTATGTCCATTTCAAAAATTAAATAATTAGCAAAAATCAATATTACAACTGCTCAAAAAGGCCCTATCATGGTTCAACAAATATATTTTTGGATTAATGAACCACAAGTAAATTATCAAAAAGTTGTCTAATAAATGGAAATTTGAACTTCACTTCCCCATGCATTAAATTGTTGTTGAAAAATGGATTAACTTTAAATCAAAAACACAAGTACAATATCATGATTAGTGGGGTATACCACAAATAACTTTTTCCCCAATTGCACATAAAATAATGAAAATTTTGTCATCTTTGTGAATTTGTTAATGTATTATATTAACAATAGTCCCAACAATCTAATGGTAAAGAAGGTAACAATGGCATAAAATTAATTACATGTAACGGGGAAGTGGTTTAAGGTACAAGTCTCTATAGTGAAAAAAAGTTTAGGTAGAACCACCTTTCATCTTTTACCTAAATATGTGAAATAATATAATTTTGATTTGGAACAATGGACTTGTTAGATGGATCATCATTGCTTGACTATTTTATTAACAAAGGGTGGAATTTGTTGAATAAAAGGGAGTTTTTACAATAGGAATTTTTTGGGAACTAACTATTGTCCCTAGATTACAATATTAAATGGAATGGGGTTAAAAGAAAGAATTGAGGGATGAAAAATGCTAGATTCATTTGGGCCTTGTATCCCAAGGCTATTGTTATTAATGCTTGGCGAATGCAAATTTACAAAAATGGAAAAACAATCTACCCCATATGTGATTTCACAACCCTTGAAACCTTTGTGCATAGTTTTTATGATTGTTACAATGGAAAGAAAAATGTGGTTGTTGGTTGCAACCATTGTCTTTAAACTTAAACACCTATTTTAAGTAGATGGTAAAATGAAGAGGCTACATGTAGTGATTTAATAAGAAACTCCCTTGAGCTTGTAGGCCATTCATGCTTATTTGCAGATTTTCGAAAGGGGTTGTGTTTAATGTTGGCCATTTCCTTAGATTTAAGAGGACTTCTAAATTTAGTTCCTAACATTTTTGAAGGGACTAATCCCATTTTGGTTTTGGTTCCTTTTTATTTCAAATATGGGACTTGAGTTCTAATATTGGTTTTTTAATTAGGGGAAGAATTCTAATTTTGATCTTTCAATCAAGGGAGTGATTCAAGTACTAATTTCTTTTAAAATTTCAAGTTAAATTGGTTTTGGTTATAAGTTACATAACCTTCAATTCAAGTAACCTTTGGTTCCAATTCCAACATCCAAAATATCAAAATGGACAATACAACCAAAACAATTTAAACTTTTATTCCAAGGGAAAAATATATATGTTAAGTGTCGTATGTTAGCTACTCAATTAAGTCACAATTAGTTTAATGTTACGCTAGGTTAACCTAATTAATCTAGTTTAGTGTTGATTACCATGGAACCAATTTCGATGTGAATAGGTTCCAATTATTTTGTTGATGTAAATCAAAACCCTTTTAGTGTAGATCATGAATTAGTTTTGGAGTTTCATCATTCCAACATCTTGTTCTTGTTTTTTTTTACAATTGTTGTGTGTTTATGCATGTTGTAATTTTTATGAACATTGTGTTTGGGCTTGGATTCTCATGCATTGCAAGTGAATATATCTTTTTAAATCACCATAAAAAATCTGATGTTGTGTTGTAACTACATTCAATTTTGGAAGTATCAAGTTTTCTAATTTTTGTTTTGCACTTTGAACTTTTGCTTAAACATTGAGTGGTGGAATATTGCTATTCATTTTGGTTTGTGTTCATAGTATTCCTTGGGAATTTTGAACCCCAATGAGGCATGTGTACCTAAAATGTGGAAGCAGATGTTTTGCTTATGAAAAAAAAAGGAGGAAAAATTTATAAGAAGCAAGTAAAGAAAATGGCCCTCCCACTAACAACAACCCCATCTCCCTCTTTTTGTATTGTTGTCATTAGACACACAACAATTGGAATAGCAAAAGTTATAAAGGGAAGAGGGAAATGTTGTTGTTGCACATTATGGAGGTTGTTAGTGTCATGATGTTGTGCAACATCAATAAAAGTGTAGTAACAAGAACACCATCAACCAACATTATAATAACACTGGTCACACATAGGGAAGCAAAGGTATGTGGGATTGTAAGGTGCCATCACCATTGCTGTTTGTTAGAGAATTTTTCCAAACCTCCCAAGTTTAAGGATGGTTTGGTGTGTTTGGAAAGCTTGGGAGGTTCGGGATAAACGTGTCTAAAGGGGGTCCGATTCAAACTTTTTTTTTCATTTGTAATTTACCAAACCCATAAATCAAGTTTGGAACCAATCCAAACTTGCCACATGTTTAAAATTTTAAAAATTAAAAAAAATTGATTTTTTTTTTTCATTAAAAAAAAATCCTAAACCTGATTTTTCAACTTTTTTCAAATTTTAATGAACATAGCACATTATCATGCTCCTATGCTAAGTCTCCTAGGCAACAAACATTGCATCAACCTTATGGTTTTCACTAGCAAATAACCCTAACACTTTCGATTGTTTTCACCTTTGAATGGGTGTGTGTCTCGTTGATGAACAACCTTAATTTTGTTGCTTGTTTGTTAATAAACATGTTAACCTTGCCTTGTTATTTGTTGACAGACAACTACCTCCAAGACACGTTAGACATTTTAGTTTCAACTTAAGCTTCCTTACAAACTTGAAGAAGAAGCTTGAGCTTCTTCAAGTAGAAAAAAATTCCTTAAACCGTAAAATTGGAAGTAGATTTAAAAAGAAATCTCAATATGGTTTTGATTCTCAAATGAATTTGGAACCAAACCCTAGGTCCAGTGCCAATTACCTGCAATGCCATAATGGAGGGGTGGTTCTAATCCGGTTCCATAATGGAACCCCTCTTTTCTAGTTCCTGTTCCATCCAATTCTAGAAATAGGACCTGATTCTGGGTTCAAATCTAAAACCAGATTGGAACCGAGCTGGAATAACTAGGTCCACCTGGTTAACTGGCCAAGATTGGTTATACGATCATTGATGATTTATTGTCCTAAGATAGGCTTGAGTGGGAAAAAAAACAATTCATAAAGTGCCTAAGCCTAAGAAGGAATGTTTGGAAGGCTTCATAGACTTTGCCCTCACTTTACCATCTATATTAAGATGGCCATGGAATTAGATGGAATTATGAATTACCTAGGCTAATTAATGTGCTGGATTAATTCTCAAGCCTTAGCATGGTGTTTGGGGGATGGGTTAACCCCTCCAACCCATATTGTTTGTTTTTCTCCTCTCTACAATGGATTTTGTCCATTTGTTTGAAGAAAAAAAATTAAAAAACCCATTCAATTGGTTGGTGTTTGTTGGCTTAGCCCTTTAATGAGTGAGAGAGAGGCCATGAAACAATTGTAGTTTTCAATTGGTCACACATTATGAGAAATGTTCACCGAGGTGGTGTCACTTTAAACTTGATTAAACTAGTGGGTGCCCATGACCTTCGGCCCCTGTGAAGTCCTTCGGTTTCTTTAAACTTGGGTAGCGTTTTAATTTTTTATAGAAACTTTTAACTTTTTTTTTAATTTTAATTTTTTTCTATTTTTATTATTATTTTGTGATCATCCAGCCGGACGGACATTTCATCCGTAAAAAAAGCTAGTCTTGGTAAAAAAAAAAAAAAAAAAAAATTGATTCTGGGCTGTCTTAGGCCTAAATATTTTTTTTCTGGTCTTCCCCTAAATTCGTCCCGTCATCAAGCCGGACGGACATTTCATCCGTCCCCTTAATCGGGATGGACAATAGTTAAAAGAAAAAAAAGGTAGTCTTGGTCAATACAAAAAAAAAAAAAAAAAAAAAAAGCTTCGGGGCGGCACCAGACCAAAATATTTTAGTATAATAAATATATAGTGTTTCTTTTTAACTTTTGATTTTTTGTTCGTTTAGATGCAGGTTTGAAGTTTGGAGAAATAAGACAAACCTCATTCTTTTTCAAGTATGGTTTTTTTTCATTACTATAAGTTTTTTTTTCTCTTTTCTTTTGCTCTCTATTTTGTTTCTTCTTTTCTGTAATCTGTTTTTTTCTTTTTTCTTTTAAAATTAATTTATTGTATTTCCTTTTCCTTGTTTCATTTATTTTCATTCCTTCTTTATAGTTTTTTGGTTTTACTTTTTTTCCGCTTATGTTTGTTTCATTTTTTGTTTTTTTCTATTCTTCTTTTACCTATTTTCATTTTGTTTCTATTTTTATGTGTGTTTTTTGTCATGTTTGTTTCTCTCTTTTTTTTTTTCCCTGGTTTTTCTAACATTTAATATAATAGAAAGAAAGTGCTTCTTTTTAACTTTTGCATTTTTTTTTGATTGGATGTAGGTTTGAAGTTTGGAGAAAGAAGAAAAACCTCATTCTTTTTCAAGTATAGTTTTTCTTTCATTATTACAAGTTTATTTTTTATTTCTTTTGCCCTTTTTTTTGTTTCTTTTTTCTTTTAAAATTTTTTTTCTTTATTTTCCTTTTTTTTTTTTTTTTTTTTTTTTTTTTTTTTTTTTTTTTTTTTTTTTTTTTTTTTTTTTTTTTTTTTTTTTTTTTTTATTTTTTTTTTTTTTTTTTTTTTTT
>Ga0116227_10004578_pt1 | contig 29912 bp, 16 predicted proteins | sample S1TSphgellanicum_FD_89693 | JGI IMG/M metagenome (GOLD analysis project Ga0116227, IMG submission 89693) | Host-associated microbial communities from peat moss isolated from Minnesota, USA - S1T2_Fb - Sphagnum magellanicum MG | ecosystem: Host-associated > Plants > Peat moss > Unclassified... | reverse complement strand
TTTTTTTTTTTTTTTTTTGCTTTTGAAACTTTTCCCACCCACCCACCTACTACCCCCCACTGTCCCCCTCCGACCTACTCACTTGTATGTTTAAATTAAAAGAAGACTCTTCCCCATCTACCTCTCACCTTTAAATTAAAAATGTGTTATTCTCATCTCCACCCACCTACCCCACCCCCATCTATTTATCTACCTACTTGCCCTTCCACCTTCCAACCTACCAACACTTTAAGTAGGTACCTACCAAACCCCACTTGCATGGCTACACCTATCTACATGGTTGCCATTCCAATAGACCCCCAACAGTTGACAATGATGAGGAAAGAATAAAATGAAGGTATTACATGGAGCTTGGTTTTGTTCATTCAAACAAATAAATTAAGGGGATGATATTAAAATATTTGACACACCCTATATAAAGATATTGCAAGTTTTGCTTAAAGAGTGTTTTTTATGGGAGTATTGCAAACCAAGTGGATAATCAAAACAATACCGGGTTCTAATTCAATTTAGACACATTTAATGCATGTTGTACTCAAGTTCATAAAACAAAATACTCAATGAACGTGCAATACCCCATTTTGGGTAACCTTGAAATAGTTTGGGCTCCATATCATATTTTCTGAAACTTGGAAAGGTATTGCGTAACCTTAACAAAACCTACAGGAATACAATACCTTCATTGGGTGTTACTGTAACACCATGGGCTGAAATATTTTGGTCCAAGCTATTAAAAGGGTATTGTTTATGCCCAAAAGGACCCACTAAACATGCAATACCCCTCTTAGGGTATCACAGAAATACATTGGACTCCATAACATATCTTTTGACATGTGGAGGGGTATTTGCGTAGCCTTATGAAAATCAATACCCTCATTAATTGTATTTTATAATGAAACACCATGGTTTTACATTATTGGAAGGGTATTGTTCATGGCCAAAACTATTCAATACATTTGCAATACCCCTTGCAGGGTATCTCATAAATACATTGGGCTTCATAACATATATTTTGAAACTTGGAGGGGTATTACATTGCCACACCAAAACATAGAAAGAAATTAATCATCACATCATATTGTGATAATATCTTACACCATGAAACAAAAGCACATTAAAAAAAAACATTATTCCATGTTCAATATATCATCTTGTACATATTGATTCAAGTAAATGAAGGTATTGCAAAGTTGGTCACATTGATGGTAGAAGGTCATTTGAACAAAATTATGGAGTTTAAATGCAATACTTGTATCATTTTGATAATCCATTCACCATGAAACATAAAAATATTTTTTAAATACTTGATTCCCCACCAATACATCATGAAATTCATATTTTCAAAATTATTTGTTCATATTTTAATATGATTTAACATATATAAAAATGAACGTAAAGTGAAACTCGTCACATTGATGGTATAAGGGTTTAGGGTTTAATGTAAAATTTACTACTTAATGTTAGAAATTCATAGTTTGTCAAAATCAAAAAATTAAAATTCATGTTTAACATTTCTTCAATGATGTACATTTAAAAAAATTTCCCTTTCAAAATTTTTAACTCATTTCGAGAAACAAAAACATAAAGTTTATAATTTAATAAGATTTTAATGTCTATTTAAAAAAATTAAAGTGCATGCTTTAATTTTTTTAATGGTTTGCATAATAATAAAAAATGATCTTTCCCATATATTAATCCTATGTATGATTGAAAATTTATTTTTTATGATGTATATATTGGGTTAATATTGGTCTAAATATATTTGTATATTTATATATGTTATTGTAACATATCGAGTAACACATTACATATAATTAATTATATTATGGAATTATATTGTTGATTCATTTTTAATACATATAATATCTTCATATTTATTTGGAATAAGATAAAAATTGATTTAAAAAAATATAAACCCATGGCTATGTATAATATAATTTTTTTTTATGAACTTTATTTTTAATGATAATTTTAAAATTCCAAAAGATAATTATCAACATTGTTAGCTTGATGGGTAAAAAGATTCCAACAGATTTAAGGGTAGGTAATCCTTCTTCTAATAGCTAATCTTGCTTGATAGGATTTACAACTTGTGTGTTACACTCGCTAATCTAATTTGTCATGAAACTTCATTTTCAAAAATTTTACAAATGGATATTTGTTTCTTTTTTGCTTAAGAGACTTCTTTTCAAGTTCTATGCAAATGGGTTCCCACATATCTACTTTGTTCAAGAACTCTTCTTCTCAAGTTCTTTGCAAATTGGTACCCATGTTTTCTTTTGTCAAGATCTCTGTGAAACTAGAAGTTGTAGATCCAACTCATGAACAAATGAAATTTGTTCAAAGTTCCATAAAATCAACCCAAGTTTGAAGCAAACATTAATTGGTTTTATATATGTTCCATATGGGAAGTTCCATATAGAAAACCAATTAATTTCCATAGCATTCAAAAGTTTCCTCCTCTTTCTACAATGACAATTCAAATTCCCAAGGCACCAAAAGATCATTGTCAGTAAAAAAATGGTGAAAACCCACCCATCCACACACTTCTTCTCAAGTCCTCCACTCCATTTTGAGAACACCCATAAACTTTCCTTAGGTTTTTTGCATCTTTAGGGTTTTTGAATTTTGATCATTTGAATCAATTCAAGCATGCATGTAGCACAAAGGTTTGTTTCAAGTGACCAATTGACCCATGAATCCCTTTAAAAAGCTTGTTGGGAAAAACTTGTCCTCATCATTAGTCACGGAAAGAACTAACCATTTGAAAAAAAAACTTTGACAATATCTGATGACAAAATTATGGATGTTATTGTGACAAGGGTTTCATTTGCTTAATCAATTGGCTCAAAATCAGGATATTATCACACCGTATCCCTTGCAAATTTTGCAACAACAAAATTAAGGTTACAACCTCATCAATGGCCATAATTATAGGCAAGTCTTAGTTTTTAGTTTTTAGTTTTAGCTCTAGTTTTAGTTTTTAATTCTATGTCTAATTTTCAAAAATTTGTGATTTTGTGATTTTTTATCAATTCTTTGTGAGCATGAAGATTATATGACCATTAAAGAGACACATTGGATATTTGTTAAGATGAACATTTTTCACACCATATGGATGTAGGTGTAAACATAAAACAAATTGATAGTTACAACAAAAGTTCATAGTTAAGGTTGTTTGATTGACTAACATTAACCAAATTAAACAACTTGACCTAACATAAGTAATAGGCTAGTAGGTTAATTGTTACGTAACCTAACCTTACATATATTTAGTAGAATTGTAAAATAAAATAATTTATTCATTTAATATATAATAATTTAATACTTACTCAAAATAAGATAAAAAATTATTCAATTTTATATTAAATCTAATTTTAATATATATAGACCCATTGTTATGTATTGTGCAATCTGGTTATGATGTTCTTGATTTTCAAAAAGAATTAAAAATTTTCCAAAGATGTAAATTGTGTTCATGTTTCATTTTTATTTTTTTAATATTTGGCTTCAATAATGACCCAATTTTCTCCTTTTTTAAAATAGAAAAAAAAATCATTTAGCAATAACTTTGAATTCTTTCAATTAGGGTTTAATGTTTTAAAATAAGGGTTTTAATATAAGTACCTAATATTATGTATGTTTGGTCAATGTAAGTTTTTAACTTTATGTAAAATTTAATTTACAATATATGAAATAATGATATACTTAATTAATCAATGTGTGGGTTTATTAATTTTTTTGAATTTTTAAATATATAATACCTTAATAAAAAATTTATGTTAGAATTTTTAAGTAACCATTAAATATAGTTGAAGTTATTTTCAAATTCATAAATGACGAGAATTGTTCAATGGACCAATGCAAAATTGTTGGTATATGTACATGAAGGTATTACAATATTGGCCACATTGATGGTATAATCTTCACTTCAATAAAATTTTGATGTGTAATTGCAATACCCTCATTTTAGTGATAATGTCATCACCTTTTATCATCAATGTGACTAACTTGATAATACCCTCATTTGTACCATGGTTTAAGATATTTTCACATTATGGTGTTTGTATTGTATTGCTTTTAGGTTTTGGTAAGGCTATGCAATACCCCTCCAAGTTTCAAGGTGAATGCAAATATCCCAAGATGATATAGGCATTACATTTAAACTCCATAACTTTGTTCAAGTGGACCTTCTAACATCAATGTGAAGAACTTTGCAATACCCTCATTTCTTTGAATCAATATGTCTAGCATCATATAATGAACATGGAATAAATATTTTAAAAAACATTTTTTTGTTTCATGGCATATGATATTATCACAAAATGATGTGGGTATTACTTGCCTTCTAAGTTTTGCTAAGGTTATGCAATACCCTTTCAAATTCCCAAAAATATGTTATGGAGCCCAAAGGTTTTATGGGATATCTTGAAAGGGGTAATGCATGTGAATTGAATAGTTCTACGAATGAGCAATACCCCTCTAATAGCCCGAACTAAAATAATTGAACCCATGGTGTTTGTAGATTACTCCAAATAAGGTATTACTTTCCTTTTAAATTTTAGTATGGTTATGCAATACCCTTCCAAGCTTCAATAAATATGTGATGGAGCCCAAACAATCTTTAATATAACTTAAGAAAGGTATTGCACATGCACTGTGTAATTTTGGGCACAAGCAATACCCCTCCGATAACTTGGACCAAAATAATTCAATCCATAATGTTTATAAATTACCCACATGAAGGTATTGCATTCCTTCTAGGTTTTGTTTGAGCAATGCAATACCCTTCTAGGAGCCCATGGTGTTTATAAAAAACCTTAAATAGGGTATTGCTTTCCTTCTAGGTTTTGGTATGGCTATGCAAATACCCTTCCATTACTTTTTATATATGTTATGGAGCCAAAGTAATTAGATAATATGCCCTAATAAGGGTACTACATGTGCATTGCGTAACTTTGGGCACAAGCAATACCCCTCCAATAGCCTAAACCAAAATAATTCAATTTGGATGCTTTTTATAAAATACTTTCATGAGGGTATTTTTTTTTTCTAAGTTTGAACTTGTTATTTTTTGGGGTAAAGAAAGGTTTTTTGGTTTGGGTGCAAGATTAGAATCAATTTTTTGATAATTATCAAACATACATATACAAATATGTGAGAATGCATTTTAAATTATTAACATAAGATGTAAAATGAAAGTCACTTTAAATAAAAAAACATGGGCAACATGTGTTATAAATATGTGCAAAAAATGACCAAGTCCAAAACATCCCCACCTTAAAATTGGGAACATGTCATAATGGTAAATATGTGGTTGCTTCAAAGATAAATTGCTACTTTAAACAATTACTAAAAGGGTTGTTGCATTCATGGTGGTTTGTTTTTAGGTAATCTACAACTTCTTTTACAACTTGTAGATTAGGTGAGCCTTATAACTAAAGCATAAATCCCACCCAAATTTCAATTCAAAATATTGTTCAAGTAATCTAGATCACCAAGCTAAATAATTCCAACTTTCAATTTATTCCATGATGACAATGAATTTTAGTTTTTTGAAGATACCAATTCACAAAATCATTCCCGCAATCCACACATGCATCATGTTATATATTATTGCACCTAAATAAAAATCATACTAAAAGTTTTTAGGTACTAATCAAGATTTATCATCACCTTGAAACTGATAAAGAAAATGTGAAGTTGGGCACTTCAAACATTGGTAACTTCAATGTTGTTGAAATGTCGCGATGCCATTGTAGCCACTAAAGCGGAATCCAAACCTCCAAACAAAAGCACTCCAAATGGCACATTGGTCATGAACCTCTTGATAATTGCTTGTTAAGTCATGTCCAACCACACCCATATAATAGATCTTCATCAATACTGATTTTGCAAGCTTAAGTAAAAATTTCTTAGAATAGTGATTCCCCAATCAATCCTTAACAAATTCTTTTCTAGATTTTTGGTTAAATTTTCTCCATGAATTTCACAAATAGATTTGCGTTTTTGAAGCTTGTGACAAATCCTAAATAACATGGAAATAGACACGTATAGAAATAGACTCTAGAGAATCAGCGAAATGAAAAAAACAAGGGTGAAAATTAATCACCTTTTTAAAGGCAACACGAAGCATAATTGGATCATATGGAGTGTAAGGGATGATGGACTTTGAGTATCAGCATGGGTTGAAATATTTACAAAGTCCTCCTACATGCACTAAAGATGATCAAACAAAAATTCCAAGAAACCTCAACATTTGGCATGATCAAACATGGTTTAAAGGAATTAGAAAATCACTTTTAAAAACAGAAATTTAGAACAATTTGCAACAAGATGTTTTTATTTTCATTTAGATTTTGTAGCACAAAGTTTTTGTTTGCTATTGCTTCTAACCTAACATGCTGAAATAGACGTGGCCTGGTGGGAAAATCTCAAAACATTCACAATCGTCCTTCAACGCCTTCATTTCTAAAGCGAAGTACACAACCCTGCATTACAAAAAAACAAGTAGATGACGAGATCTCAATCCATGTTGTTGATTTGATTTTTGCCTACATTTCTCTAGCTTTGATTTTACCATAGTGAGTTTTGTTGTTGTAGTCTAAGATGGAATTACAAGAAGGAAAATTAATGGTGTTGGTACCATCGTTTCCCCAACCTAGGTAGAGTGGTGTTATCTTGGGAAAAAAACAATGTTTTTTCGCAACAAAAAAAAAGAAAAAAGAAGAAGTCTTCATCTTCTTCTTCTTTGTAGCAAGAAGAGACAAAATAAGACAACAGTGACATCATTCTCATCTTCTTTGTGGCAAAAAAAATGCAAAAAATAAGAAAGGAGGAGGAGAAGGGAGCTTACCTTCAAGCTCCCACTTCTACCACCACCTTGAAGCTCCTCTTGCTTTTGTGCTCTTGTTGCCACCATGTTGAAGCTGCTCTTGTTGGGGCACTCTTGAAACTCCCAACCCTTGAAGCTCTTGTGGATTTCACACTCTTGAAGCTTTGAGCTACTCAAGGTATCTCTAGGTCAAAAGCTCTGGCAATGGAAGTGAGCGCAAAAGGAGGTGGGTGGGGAGGGGGTTAGTAGTTGAGGGAGGTAGGTGGGTTGGTAGGAAGAAGGGCAGTAGGTGGGTTGGGGTAGGTAAGAGCTTCCCCAAAAAAACTTGGGGTCAGGGGTGGGCCAAAAAAAAAAGTGATAAAAAACCTGTTCCTAGAAAAAAAAAAACTGAGCTAGGCAATAAAATCTAGCTGGGAAAAAAGGAGCAGAAGAAAAAAAAATTACTGACCAAGTAAACTGACCCCCAGGGGACAATTTCATCCCATCCATGAAATCCCAGAACGGCATTTTTTGGATGGTGCACTGGTGGGTGCTGGGTCACTCAAGCCAGAGAGGATTTCACAAATTGACACCCACTAGTGACTAGTAAGTAGACCTGGGCTGGGTTCAATCAAGACTAGACTAGGATGGATTTTTCTTTTTCTTTTGAAGCTGCTGAAGGCATTTTTGAGGACTCTAGTTAGGGTTAAGTAATAAAATAGGCAGCAAGTAGCAGAATCTGTGATGGTCTGAAGCCTGATGCAGAGTGGTGAGTGTATGGTCTTCTTTCACATGGAATTAGATACTGGCATGCACTGCAGCCTTCACAACGTGCCTGGACATCTCACTCTCTCTCTATCTCTCTGGTCCTAGTCTAGTCTACTACTGCATTGTAGATATTGATTTGTTTGGTACACAACCCAAGGGAAATCTATTTAGTAATGTCAGTGAGAAGTACTACTTCTAGGCTAAGGCAGTGCATAAAATGAAAGGCAACTTTTTCACCTTCCCTGACAAGAGAGTCTTTCAATTTTGCTTTCTCAATTTGGAAAACCATTTATAAAATAAAATAAAACGCTTTCTCCTTCCAAATTCCAAATGCATTATTATTTGTTTTTTTCCTCAATTTTATTTTGTCTTGTAGGTTGTTCATGTACTAAAAGAGTGGGTGGGGTTTGGCTGATTTGGCTCCATAGCCAAGTCCGAGTTTGGCTGACTCTGCTGGCTGGCCTATGGCCAAGTCCCAAATCCTATGGCCAAGTGCCAGATTTGGGTTTCCGAGCTCAGGTTGCCATGGGTTCTCCGTAAGAGCCGGAATCGGGCCAAACCCTTCTTCTTCCCCTTTCCCCTAGTGTTAGCAATTGTTGTTACATAACAAACATACTCTTCCAAAAACACAAAGGGCAGCTTGCCGATTAGGCCCACAGAATTGGCACCTAAGTTGAATGACTTGTTCAACATGAGAACCATAATTAGTCTATTAAGAGGGAGAATAAGACCTAACCGACAAAAAAAATGTTGACTTGATCTTAAAACCAATTGTTTTATGTAGGGAAACAAAGTTATACGTATGGTTGTATAAATATATATGTCACTATATTTCATGTCACGACTATCATATAATAACATGTCAAATGAAAAAAAAAAATGTTGACCTAAAAAGTAAAATATTGTTGAACAAATTTTTAAATAAAACTTTTTTTTTTTTTCAATGTGAAAGCAATTTTCCAAGACTATTGAAATATGACCTGGTTATTATTTATTGTCCACATACTAGATTGCATGTCATTCCTTGGGAACTGTCCACATAGATTCTATGTCACTCAAGAGACTCATTGGTGATAAATATGATTCATTTGCACTGGACTGGATCCTTATGAATTTCAAAGTTAAGTCATTGGCACTTGAGACCAATGCCACACAAAATTAAAAGTACCTTCCATTCTAAACCTAAATTACCTATCACAAGGTTCTTATCTTTAAAGAGTATCAGCTTCATTGCTTAAGTCTTGCATGTTAGGGGACCAATCTTTAGGGTAAGCATGCCCATCTCCAAACATACACTGATAATTGAACATTTTGATTGTTCGCAATCTGAATAGTCAACAATCACACACCAACCTTTGACTATTCACTTGCATGCCTGAGATCAAATGTAGACTTGTCATTTCTATCTTAGAAGCCCCCAATTTCAAGGGCCATATTTCCTTCGTTTCTCTTCGATTTTCATCAATTCAAAATGTATTGGATGTGCAAAGAGGCGCGTTACAATTGCTTTTTGAACACCATTACAATTTGTGGATTACCTTGGAATTTGGAGACCTCTAAGATATTATTTCAACACACATTAGCCTCATTATCCAAATGCAAGTTATGTTGTGAATGGTGATTAAACAAAATGGTTATAAGATTTTAACAATTAGTGAAATGCTTAGGAATATCATATGGCTATTTCTTTTGTCAATAGTTATTACTTAAGTGACAAAGTGAATTTGGCCCACTTTCTTCATAAGATTATTTTTAGAGATTAATACGTACAAAGAAAACACATTTTTTTCTTGTAGAAAAATTGCAAAACATCAACAAAACAATTCATTGCTTCCATTTGTAAATTTTTTAAATGAACATATCTTCAAATATCATTGAATATTCCAAATCTTTGCAATTTTATTTTATTTATAAATCATGCATACAATAGTGGGCGTCTTAGCTTTGTTCTTAGACTCTCAATGACTTATTAGTCAATAACAAATCATTGGCCTACTATGTCGGTTGTCAAAGTAGCCACATTGACAATAACTTATTATTTTGGTCCCCTACAAGCTAATTAAGAATGGATAGTTTTGAAGTTTATTTTTGCTCATAATTTGTTGGGCACTAGAAAATTGTAGTACTTGGGCTATAGAAATACATGAACTTATGAATTTTGCATAAGTCAATTAACTGCATTATGTGCATATCGAACTTTATAACCTCAAAACAAATCCCATTTTAAAATTCAATATGTACAATATAATGTGGCAATTAGAATCACACCTATTTAGCAAAAATAATAAATTAAATGTTACACCAAAATTGGTCCACCCAACTACCATGCATTCACACATAGGAAAAAAGGACATTTGAAATTAAAAAGCACCTATCCACATCGCTATTTTGATTGTTTAAAACATACAAAAAGGTTCTTGTAAAATCATGAATTTGCATAATTTTCTTGAGCTTGCAATTTTACAAATAATGGAACTTAAATTTCAAAAAAAAATTATTGTGTTTCCACGATGATTTTCATATGCAAAGGTACAACTTTAAGCAATGTCCACACCTTTTATAACTCATTTTATTATGTTTGGACCCATTGTGGGTGTTTTTCAATGGTTGGGTTGATGTGAAATATACATATCACAACATTTGCATCAACTTCTTGTGTTCTAAATATTTAGTCCTCCAAATGGGCTAAAAGAATAAGGTGACATGGCACATTGGGATTGGTTAATTTATATATTTTTTCACTAATTATGTGGATCAAAATGTACCTTAAAACATTATTGACAATCTTTAACAAATGTCTTCAATATTTCATACTTATTATATTCATTTCAAATTTATCAACATGTTATAGTTGACATTACATCAAATTCAAATTTAACTTAGTTCATTGTGCTTTAAAACATGTAAACTAATAGTGGTTACACCTGTAGTGGGTCCTTACATAATGATTACACCCCACATGTACTAACAAACCAACATAAAATTAGGAAGAATGTTATTTTAACAACTAGAAATTAGATAATAATTGTTTCAATATTCATAAATGATATAAAATTTTGTGAGATTGACACAAAGCTTTGTGCTAATCTCACCAATTTTTGTATGATCAAAATTACGATTGACCTAAATAATAATGAATTATTGAAAATTGTTTGCAAATACATGAAAAAAAGAAAAAAAGGGAAAAAGGAAGGGATATTATTAAATTGATAAACGTCCATCTCCATTATGCTTATTCTTACTTTTTTCTAACATTTTCAAATTGAAGCTTAAGTTGATATTTAATATTTGGTTTAATTATTAAAGCTTCGTACGTTCCATAAACATTTCATAAATCTAGAATTTTTTTCCCTTGCCATAGGGTTTTAGTTTATTAATAGCAAGGAGGGGATGTTTGTAGCATTCAGTATGTATATATGCAATCCAATAACTCATGCTACATCTTGGCTCATGCCAATATGTTGGGATTTTGCTTGCAATGCATTTTTTTCCCCCATAATGTGTAATTTGGCAAATTAGTAGGTCCATTTCCTTGTTTGTAATAATCCAATCCCACATGTTTCTTGTTGTTAATTTTAACTATAGGGTTGGGATGTTTGTCTTTCCAAATGCCATCTTTAAATGATGGACTACTTGGGAGTTATTATCATATAATCTTTTTATTGCCATAACAACCAATGGCCATATCTCTAGCTTTGAAAACTAGTTTTTGTACAAGCACCGTGGTTCCTTTGTTTTGTTTATGTTCCTATCCAACATCTTCTTTATTGATGTCTTCATATGTGACTAACAAGGAAACAAACTTCTATGGTTTTCCAATAGATCTATTTTTAACATTAACTTGGGAACCTTGAACTTTCTTGGCTTGAAGGTTTAATGAAATTTAATGTAAAGACAATTTCATGGTTTGTTTGGGATCCCATCTTTCATTACATACATTACAATTTTGAATTATTATAGAAGACAATGCAATTATCACTTTTTTGCATGGAAAAAAAAAAAGTATACAACAACTACAATAATATTATTTTAAAACTTGTAACACAAAAAGACTTGAGCTTTAGGGTTAGGTTTTTAAGGTTGGATGCTTTGGTTTTAAAGTTTCGATTAAAACTTTTTAGGAAGATGACTTGTTGGGGTTTAAGGTTTGGAACATGAATTTTCAGGTTTTTAAAGACATTTTTGGGGGTTTAATAATGTGGCTCAAAAACCCCAAAACCCATGGTGGGTACCAAAAACCTAAAACCCATGGCACATGCCCAAACCCCTAAACCCATGGTGGGTACCAAAAACCTAAAACCCATGGCACATGCCCAAACCCCTAAACCCATGGCACATGCAAAACCTTAAAACCCATGGTGCATGGCAAAACCCAAAACCCCACGTTGTGGTGAAACCCTAGTGTGTTGGACCAAAATGGACATCATAAATAATTATTGATAGTGAAATGCAATTGAAGGTTATATCATAATTGTGTTGAATCTTTTATGGTTTAGATTCAAATATTTACGGTAATTTATATATGTAGCGAAATATTTCATAAAATATTTATGCAATTAGAAATGGTTACATAACATCTTTGAATTCTTAAAGTAAGAGATGTGTAATGTAACAAATTATGTGGATTTTTTTTCAATTAAGAAAAAATTAATTTCAACGTGAATTGATCATACATATTATATATGACATGCAAAAATCAAAATTTGAAAAAAAAAAATCTTTTAACATGTTCATTCCGAAATAAAATATTTTTAAAAGACCATATAACAATTAGAAAAAATTATGCAGGAACAATGTGTTTGTATTATCAATATGAAGAAGGGTGTGAAACTAATTATTTCATTCAATAAGGCTTAAGATACAATGAACATCTAATAATTTTTCTATTTTTACATAATTACGATTGGGAAAATAAATAAACGAAATGGAAGCAAAAGTTCATATTAGTATTAACAATTGAAGTAAACTTGCATCGAAAAAAAAAAGTTATAGATAAAGGTGATTGAGTAATTTCATAAGAAGTTATGAATTTTTGAAAATGAATATAATGCTAGGGCTTGGAATAATTGTGAGAGGTCTAAAAAGGGGATTGTAAAATTTGTGTATTCATGTGTTGATTTTTCATTTGGCACTTTTTGTCCACCACACCATGCTTTCACCCAATGACACATATATGCTTTCACCTTAAACCTAAATCCTTAAACCCAATGGGCCAAAACCTAGCCATAAAACTTGAACCCATGGGGTTAAGTGAAATTCACATTAATTTTATTTCTAAATGGTTGGGTGGCCTACAAGGTTTAGGTCTAAAAGGAAACTACATAAGTGGGGGCTCCTTTCATTTATTTATTTTTCATTTCTCGTTTGAAAATCATGGTTTTGTCTTGAAGTTTGAGCTCATTTAGTAGGATTGAAGATTTTAGTTCCCCCTCATCAAATAGTGATGGGAAAATGTTTGATGAGATGGAGGGGTCATTGGGCTCACTTAGTAGGATTGAAGATTTTAGTTCCCCTTCATCAAATAGTGATGGAAAATGTTTGATGCGATGGACAAATAGAATTAGGTGGCTTTTGCGATTGTAGTTACTATTCCTATTTCTTTGGACATGTCCAATGCCAATAAACTTGAGGATGGTGTGGGTTAATTAGAGCATCCAATGATGGGTGTGTGTAACATGTTGGTCAAAGTTTTTGCGACATTAAAGTTGTTCAAGATTTTCACCAATTTCACTCTAGGGGAATTCAAAGAGTTAACAACACTTGTGGTATCCACCATCACATGTCACATGTGTGATCTACAAATGAGGCTCACAATTTTTTGGTCACAACTTTTAAAGTTGATTCCCAAGGTAGTGCCATTCGAACATTTTGTACATGAAACATCTTAATGTTACCATGTATGACATGTTCATTTGGAATTGGTAGAAGAATGTGTTATGTGATGATGCCATCTTCATTATCTCTTGCACTAATGAAGTAATTAAGGACAAAATTTGGTGGTTTATTCTAGAAACAATAAGGACATATTAACAACCTTGTTATTATAATTTTAACCTAGGTGCATTAAGTTCATTGATGGCATGCTCATCAAGAGCCACAAACCTTAGAATAATGTTATCAACTAAGATTTGGTTAACAAGCACCAAAAAGGTTTACTCAAAACAACACCATGGTTCTTGATTGTCAAGGCTTGTTCATTTATTTGGATATAGGTTATGTAGGTTTTTACCATTAAGTTATTACTTTTGTGTTCTAAAGTTACATAAGAATTGGCATTAATGATTTGTGCACAAGGATTAGTATTTTTTAGTACTTATTAAGGGTCTTAAAGTACATGAGTAAGTATTAAAAAACAATCATGCACCAATTTGGGAGGTGCAAGCTAGACTTCGATGTTAATCATGATGTGATGCAAACATACATTACACCAAACTTGACATTGATGATTTAGACAAAATATGACTAGTGGACAAACCTAGTCATAATTGTCATGTTTTCCCCTTTAAACAAAAAATGATAACCATGAATATGATTACATGACTAAAAGTCTTCTTGAAGGTGGTCAAACCAAATTTTTATTTAGTTTACAATTTGAAATCAATATTTATGAATAAAAGGAAAGTGAAACGGAAGGTAGTTATAACTATAAAAGCTTGTAAATAAACAACCAAAAAAAGTAATGCACAAATAGAAAACTTTCATTCTGAAATTTTTCATGTAAAATATATGACGTCCTCCTATTATAATGGGTAGCTTATGTAGCCCCTATGTAGGCCTATATAGACCTTAGGTAGGACCAAATAATCCCTAGGTAGCTCCTAGGAAGGCCCATGTAGACCTTAGGTAAGACTAAGTAACCTTTAGGTAGCTCTTATGAAAGCCTATGTAGACCTTAGGTAGCCCTAGGTACTAAAGGTCATCCCCAAGTAGCCTAGTACCCCCCTAAGTAGGTTTATGTAGACCCTATGTAGCCTAGGTACCCCCTAAGTAGGCATATGTGAACCCTATGTAACCCAGGTAACCTCTAAGTAACCTTCGATGGCTTGAAATCAACCCTGCATAGCATAGGAAATCCTTAGGTAGACCTTAGGTAACCCCTAGGTAGTTTAGATGGGTATGTTCAAGTTAAAATGGACCAACATTTCCATAACATTACAATTTTTTCTACACCCTTGTGAGTTATAATCCGTCCCAAGTTAAATGTTTTTTGAATCTTTATGAAAAGGGATTCAAATATATGATTCTAATGTAATTTATTTAGGTGAAATATTCTAATTATCTGAAAATCATTTATCTACACCAAATGGGGAACTTTTTAATGTGCATGGGTTTCATTGTAATAGCACATGAGAATTTGTCAATGGACTCACAATGATCATAATTTGTATTGATGAATCCATTTAAATTAATCCTCAAAACTCATGTAAATGTTATAAACAATTCAAAATAGGGGTTTGGGGGACTTTTGACGATGACATGAAAGTTTGGGGGAGTTTTAACTATTCAATTCTTTTTTTAAAAACGTTGTCCAAGTTAAATGCCTTGTCCACCTTGACTAATGAACATGTCCATTTTAACTAAAGGCTTGTGGCTTGAATGACATGTGTATTATTTGATTAGTGAACTTGTTTAGAATGACTTATTTGAGTATCCATCAAATTAAACATCAAGTCAAGTTGAATAAAAAATTGACTTCCTTTGTCAAAATGGTCAATGGGTTTTAGTCAAACAAGATTTTAGTCAAGTTGAATAAAACAAAATGACATGCTTGGTGAAAATGACCAATGGTTTTCTAATCAATGCACTAAAAGAAAAATGGTATTTTATGACTAGTGTTTGTAACTAGTTTTTAGTCACAAATGACATTTACAATTAAAATCCCATTAGTTACATTGGTCAAGTCACATATGACATTAGTTGTAAACAATAACGATTAGATGACAGAAAAGTCAACGAAATACACCTTCATCCTTTGACTAGTCATATACATATTGTCGTTTACAATAAAAAATGCAATTATTTTGGTGGACATGAAAAAAAATTATGTGTTATCACATGTCCTATCTTTTAATCATTTAAAAAGTTTAAAATATAATTTTGAAATAATCTAAAATGTTTAATTTATATGTTTGGATGGTTTTAGATTATGACATGTGGCACATTCAAAATGTGCCACATGTCATATTAAAAAATATTTAAAATATAATTCTAAAAAAATTTAATATGCCTAATTAATGTGTTTGGATGGTTTTAGATTGTGACACATGGTATAATTTAAATGTGCCATGTGGCATATTTAATTAAATTTGTCCAAATCAATATTGGTAGGTAGGTATGTAAGTAATCGAACTAGGTAGTGAAATAAGAAGGATTTATTTATTTATTTACTTAGATTAAACACTTATCTACCTACCTAAACTAAATATTTGTTTAGGTTGGTAGATAGGTAAATAACTATGTTAGTAGGTTGGTTAGGGAAATAAGGTACTTACTAATTAAGGGGTAAATTTTTTTGGGTTAAGATTTTTTAATTGGTTTTTCCCATATGACCCATGTTTTTTAATATGAAAATGTAGAAGAAAAGCCTTTCATTATATACTTTTCATGGTGACAATGGAACACAAAGCTTACATGATGAAATTTAGCGTTGGAACTTAGTTACAAATTCTATTATGATTAAATAGGTAAGTTTCAAATTAATTTCAGTTAAAAGGTTTATTCCATATAATAATAACATTATTAATGTATCTAAAAGCTACCTTAGACAAACTATTATAATAAATATTTAATATTAATAAAAAATAATATTAAAATTTGCAATTACATATATGATAATATATTAACTTCCTTACTAACTACTACATTACTTTTTCTTTTCCATTCATAAAATAAATTAATTAAATCATTAATAAAAAGATTACTGTAATTGCTGTAAAAATTATAATAAAAATTATAATTACAGTAAAATTAATTAAAACATTTATGATGTACTACCAATTATGTATTATATAATAAACCAATAATATAATTTAATGTATTATGTTTCCATGAAAATAAATTGATTAAATTTATTCATTTAGTTATAGTAAACTCATTATAAATGTTTAAAATCAGATTACAAACTAAAAATCATAAGTTTTAAATCATGATTAATTAAGTTCAATTATAAATTATGAAACTACTATAATAATGTATAAATAAAATAATTATAGTTATATTCGAATAATTAAAATTTATTATTTTATATTTATGCATTATTACTGTAAAAAATAATAATAACATTAATAATTTTATTGTAAACATGTAAGTATTAATAATAGATAAAATAATTACATCAATTTATTGAATTATATTAACATTATTTCTTGGGATAAGAGTATTAATTATAAGTTGTAAATTATGAATACTAAGTTAAATTATGAACTCTATAATGAATATGTAATTTCTGTAATTAAAATATATTTCTGACTTTATTAGAATGATTTTCTTATTACTCAAAATATTAAGTATTAAAATAAAATTTAATGTTTTAATAACACTGATGTTTTAAAATAATTATTACATCAAATAATATATTTGCAAAGAATTTTTATGAATTTTTTATGTTTATTTTTTATTTCAAAGTAAAAATCAGAAACTATGAGTACTAGCTTCGATTACAAATTGTATAGTTACTACAATTAATGTATAAATAAAATAATTATAGTGATTTGAAAATAATTTTATGTTAATTGTTGTAATTATTTTACTATAATTACTGAATTTTTTTCTATGACTAGATAACAATAATAATTTTTTGTAAAAAATACAACCATTATACATGATCGGTCATATATATTTAATACACCATTATGAACCCACACACCTTGGAATATGCATAATACATGTTGAATACACATAGGGTTGCAATTCATTTGATCACATTTGCAAATTATGGAACATAGATTGGCCTTTTTGGATGAAAACCATGTTAAAAGTTGTAAAAAACATTAATCACAAGTTAGTCGCAATGTAGTTGCAAATAGAACCAAATGCAAAAACTAATTGCAAAAGTAACTAATGATAGTCGCAAACAACAAATAATCACAAGTAGTTGCAATTTGATTGGTTACAAAATCTCAATTTTCTTCTAATGATGTTAGTTAACAAGATGACAAGACTTTATTACATAGGTTAGATAGGTAACTACCTACCTACATATTTAGGCTTACTTCATACCTAACTTTTACCTAGGTTAGGTTAGTAAACTTAGTAGGTATGTAACCAAGGCTTGCATACCTACATACCTACCTCTTACCTCCTCTACCTACTTATTAATTACCTAACTTTCTTGCATACTTACATATATAATGATGTGAAATAAAAACTTAACAAAAATAATCACCTTTTGGAGGTGTAGTCATTGAAAAGGACTTAGTTCATCATTATGAAGTTGTAGGGTTCAATTCCTTATACATGTAATCTATGTGCATGCTTAAAGGATTTGGGTAGGTAGGCTAAACTAAAGTACCTATGTAGGCTAGATTAGGTAGGCTAGGTTTACCACTTACCTAATTACTTACAATTTTATGATTTACTTAAACCTACTTACCTATAATGATAATAATAATCAAGAAAAAATGATTTTAATGTAAATAAAAATTCAACTAGTGAAATGGTTCATTGTTTGTTAGTCAAAATGACTAATCAAATAGACTTTTCCTATTTTGTGAGTAAAAACAACCACCTTAATCATAATGGTAGATTTAAATCAATTTGTCCATATTGACAAGGTGGTCTTTTGACATTGATCATTTTGGGTATTTTCTTATTAGAAAATCTAATAAAAAACCTATTTCTGTAGTGCTATTTAAGGATGCCAAAATTGTAAGAAATTTGTGAAGTTCCTTAAAAATTTATGATTTTTTAATATGTTTTTCACAAACATTATATATTGGGATTTATTAAAGAGTCATTGTTAATTACTTTTTGAAAAACATGAATATTTTTACCCCAAGCATCATCATGCCAAAATGTGATTTTCATGATTATGACAACATTTGATTATTGTCCTAATGTTGTCATGTAGTTGTAAAGTGTTTCAAATCATTCTCATTTTTACGACTATGGTCAAAATTATGACTATGTTACTACAAATATGATTATAGATATTTACAATTATAACTATGACTAATGATTAATAATCATGTCCATTTTGAGTTGACTTTATTTGTAGGGCACTTTCTTGAAAATTAAAACATTGTCATGCATGTGTCATTAATGTAAATAAGGTCCTAGATTCTTTAGATTTTTTGTGACCTAATTGCATAAATATGAGTTTCAAACTTCTTACACCAATGCATGTAGAAAGTTTTAATTTAATTTAAATAGTCTAGTTTCACCTAGATTAACATAATTTAACCTACTTTAATTTAGTTTAGCCTAAAATAATTTAATTTAACCTAGTTAAACACAATTTAATTTAAGTAGATTAATTTAGTCTAATTTATATAAGTTTAACTAAGTTTATACCAAGATTCGTTTAAAACCTAATCTAACATGTTTTAACCAAATTTAATTTACTTTATTTTAATTTATCCTAAAAAGCCTAATTTAGATTAATTTATTTTAGTTTAGTCTCACTTAACATCAGTTAGCTAGGTGTTGATGATGTTGCCAAGTTAAACCAAGTTTAGTCAATTCTAACTAAGTTTAACCAAATTTAAATTTAACATAGTTTGATTTAAATAACCAAAATGAACCAATTTTAACCTAAGTATTTTTGTTTAGTCTAAATAACATAATTTAGCTTATTTTATTTTATTTTAGTTAATTTGAGTTAAGTTTAGCTTAATTTATTTGAATTTATCCTAGTGTAACCAAGTTTAGCCTAAATATTTGAGTTTATTTTATTTTATCCTAGTTTAACCAAGTTTAAATGAAGATATTTAGTTTAATTTAGTTTAACTCATGTAGCTTAAGTCAGTTTAATTTAACTTAGTTGACCTTAAGTAATTTAATTTAAGATATTTTATCATAGTTTAACCACATTTAATTTAAATTGTCTATTTTATGTTTGTTTAAGCATGTTTAAGCATATTTAACCAAAGTAGTTTATTTTACCTTACTTTAGATGTGTTTAACCAAGTTTAGCCAAGCTGAATTTAAATAGCCAAAATTATTCACGTTTAGCCATGTTTAACTAAATATAATCTAGATAGCCAATTTTAGCCAATAATTTTCTCATAATTTATTGTATTTTAGTCAAGTTAAACCAATTTGAACCTAATTCAACCTATTTAAACCTATCTTAGTCTAATCTTTGTCCATCCTAGTTTAGCTTAAGTAGCCCTAGGTGTTTTAACCTAGGGTGATCTAGGTTAATTTATGTTAAAATATTTAGTGTTTAAAATTTGGTGGTAATTATATTTGTTTAAATTTTTTTTGTAGTGCAATGGTTAAGGACTTGAACACCAAAGTGAAGGTTGAGAAATTCAAGCCCTCTCATTTGCAACTTAGATATAACCTAGGTGTCAAGCCTATGTGGCTAGCCTTAGGCTTAGAGTTTTGTTCACCTAGCCCAAACATCCTAGGTTAGGAGTCTTAACCTTATTTAAATCACCTTTGATTACCATGTGGCATCACATTATTGGACCAAAAATGTAATTTTTCTTACTTTTTGGTGCCATGTAACATGTTGTGGACCATTGGATGTGTTTATATGATTATGAACATTGTGGTTGTAGTCATAAAGGATGTAATCATAATGGCGTTTATGATGAGACCATTTATATGACTTGCGGTAAATACATTTTGAATGTTTGGATTATGTAGTCATGTTATGTTTAGTCGTATATTGATTAGGACTACAATGCCAATCAATTTTCCAATCCTATTTATCATGTTTCGGCATCCAACAACGTCACACCATTGTCATATTCAAAATACATTACTTGAAAATGTATTTTTATGGAAAATTTTTGTGGCATTTTTGTCCATTCTAACTTTCACACATATATACATTAAATAACCCCAAAGTATTTTAGATACCTTAAGTAACCCTTACACAACTTATTTAACCCATATTGAGCCCTTAAGTAACATAAGTAACCTCTAAATAAGCATGAGCTAACCCCTAAATAGCCCATAGGTAGCTTCCATAACCCTTGTGGAGACTTATGTAACCCTTAAGTGGACCTTAAGTAGCCCAAGATAACCTGTATCATAGTTTAGGTAACCTTTAATTAGGCCCTTAAGTAACTTAGGTAGCCCATATGTAATTCAAAATTAGTTTACATAGTTTAGATAGCTTCTAGGTAGCTTAAGTAGCCCATAAATAACCCCTAAATACTCTAGGTACCTAATTAGCCCCTAAATAGCCCTTAGGTAGGCCTTTAAGAAACATAAGTAACTTAAATAGTCCCTAGGTATCCTAAATAACATGTAGATAACCCTTAAAGATGGCCTACATAGCCTAGGAAACCCTTAGGCAACCTAAGGATCCCTTAGGTAGGTTCCTAGCCTAGGAAGTCAAAATAACCCTTAAGTAGGCTATGAGGTAACCTAAGTAACCCTTATGTAAACGATAACTCCTAGCCCCTTTAGATAACTTAGGTGGTTTAAGTAGCTTTTAATTAGACCCCTAGGTAGGCCTTTAGGAGCTTAAGTGGGCTAGGGTAGGTTGAGTAGGTCACTTATGTAGGTTTAAAAAAATATAAATATATTAAAAAATTGGTGCATTGGTAAGAACTTGGTCTTTCAATATGAAGGTGAAGGATTCAAATCCTTATTATTGTAACCTACCTATTCTAATTTAAGCTAGGTAATTTATGTGGTTAATCTAGATTGAAGTGTTTACATTATGCCACCTAGGCTCTTACCTAACCCATAATTTTAGCCTAGGTAGTATAGGTTTTGTCATGTGCCACCATGTCACATGGACAAGTGTCATGTGATGAATGATTAAATTAAATGGATACATATTATATACATATGATTTACTTAATATGTTAATCCAATAAGCAAGATGAATGATGAAAATAAAATCATATGGTGTATATGATTGTGGTCATGGTCACAAATGGAATCTGTGACTATGGACAAAAATATGACTAGTGGATATAAAAGCTATCCATATTGTCTAATTAGTCAAATAGCCATGTGTGGCATTTATGACTACAAACCAAATCATGGGTGTAGTAGACATGCATGCTATGTCTTGGTGTAATGATACAACAAGATGCATGCAAGACATAGAGTGAAAGTGGAATGGAGCATAAGAGGGTTGGAACGCATGTGGAGGCCATTAAATGAAGAGATTTTATTTCACAAAACTCAAGTACAACGACCTTTTTAGAACAATTTAAAAACAAACTTTTAGACTACATAGGTGCTAAATAGATTTCACATTTGAAATCATTAGCAATCACATGCTTGATGTAATCAACCATCTAGGTGGGATGGGGACTATTAATTACACGTTTATATGCTCCTAAATTTTAACCTTCAACTTCTTTTCATTTATAACCTGAGTGCATTAACCTCCTTCAAGTTACCAATTAATGATTATATTATTTGCCCTTTTGAGTATTAACCATCATTTTTTGGTTATTGATCACCATTTTTGCTTTTAACAAAAGGTCATATTTAGAAGAATATGATTCCATCATTTATATTTTGGTTTTGATGTTCTTAGACTAGTTACAACATGTAGGCCTTTGTCTTGTTTTTCTTTGAAGTTGTGGGTGTAGTGGAAGGGATCATTGGTATGTTAAGCATGTTTAAAGGTGGGTCTAAGTCAATGTTGGGGGATGAGGAAGTCATTAGGAGAGATTTTGGCTAGTAGTACCATTGAAAGGGATTGTTGTCATTTTAAAACATTGTGTGTCGCATGTCCCTTCTTGAAATGTGTCAACATTTCAATATTTTGTAGTGTAACTTTTTTCTGAGTGCTTTTCATTCAATTTGCAAGTCTTCAATTCTTTCAAATTAGTTTTATGTAATCTTTCCTTTAGAGTTTTTCATTATAATTGTGAATTGGATGTTCTTCTTTGTATATAACATACATGACTTTCCACATTGCATACATGGAACGAATTGCATTACTTGCCTCATCACATGAGTACAATGCAAAATAGTGGTTGTAAGTGACACATATGGTGTTTAAGTGGAATGACTAAATAATTTGGTGGGTCCTTTTGTTTCTACAAGACCTATGCTTGCCATCTTGCATGTTGGGAATTTTCCATGTTGAAAAATTTCAACTAGTACATCATTAAACATTAGGTTTGAGGTTGCGTGAGATCCAACCATTATTTTTGTATTCACAAACACACATTCATAATCTCTCAAACCTAGTTCACAATTGGGGGATTTAAGTAATCACAAGAAAGAGCGCCCCATGTTGCCATTGTTGTAATAATAGTTTATGTGTGTTTTAAATCAACTTCAAAATCTAAACTAGTCAAAATTCAAATTCGAATCAAAATACAAACTTAAAATCACCCCCTATTCAACATGAAATATGTCAAACCTTAAACTGATACTAGCATGACTAAGTATGGTGTTTGACTAATTGTAGCCAAAGGTGCCTAATTCAAGTTGAAACCCTTAGCATGATAATGGAAAAAAATCTAAATTTCCTTTTCCCATGAGTTTGCTATTAGCACCATTGCACTTTGATTATGAATAATTATGAAAAATGAATGTTATTGTCGCTATGTAAAAAACAAAGTTTCAAATTTGAGCTTGGTCATTGGCTTCAAGAATAAAAACATTTCAACTTTGATGCACAATTTCAAGATTCTACGATGCTTTGCAACTTTTGTATTTTTCACAACTTCAAATTACTTCACAACTTTCCATGAAAAAATATGCTATACAACTTCCAAGTTTGTTGCACTTGCTTCATAGCTTTGAGCTCCTTCATCTACAATCCTTGTGTTGCCTCTCTTTTCTAGGTGCAAAAAATTGCAAAGGTTGTTGCAATCTTTGCAACTATGAACTCCTTCACCTACACCCTTTACTTTGCTTTTCACTCTTCTAAGTGCAAAAAATCACAACTCTTGTTGCACATCCCCAACAAATTCATTGCCTTTCACTTTATCATTTGCAAAACTCAAAAAAACCTTTTACCGTTCGCTACCTTCTTGGGTGCAAAAACCAACAAAGCTCATTCACTCAACACAAGAACATGAATGAATGTGTCTTTCACAAACACATGCCCAAACTTTCGCAATTATTGAATTAAGGTGCAATTTTGTGTTACATAGTGCATTTTTTTCCTTCAACACCTTCCACCAAGATTATTAGTTATTACATTGATATAAAAACATTGAGATATGTTAAAAAAAAACTAGTGCTTACAACCCAACTAATGGATCTAAGTTTGTTTAGCAAAAGTTCAAACTCAAACGCAGAAAGGACATAGAAATATCAATTCCTTGAACATTAAGGTCTAGGGTTATCAATTATATAATTTTCTTGACCACAAATATGATATAATAATCTTCAGATGATGATCATACACACTTGAAAGTGACCAAATTGTGTCTCATGAACACATACTTTTTTTTTTCCTAAATGGTTGCATTTGCCATCACATACCTAATGGCCTTGCACCATGTTGGTAGTTATGGACCAGGTAATAAGCAAGAGGATGCCTCCAACTACGAATACGAATAGTTGGGTTAGGTAGTGTGGAGAGTACTTACTACGTATTTGACTAACCAACACCCTTCAACTAGTTCTTGGACATAGTAGTTGACAATATGGGAGCATGAAGCTGATTGGTTACCGGACCAGACTCATTAGCCTAGCAGGGTGGGTAAGTTATGAGGTTCAATCAACCATCGACCAAGAACGTGCAAAAAGGTATTAGGGAAGAAGAAGAAGAAGAAGAAGTACGAGCAAAAGTGAGAGCAAAAGGCAGACAGCAAGAATATGAAAGATGAGTACCTAATATCCAATGGTGTGCTACCACATTAGTGAGATGCTTCCCAGGGCCCCCAAGGGAAATTTGGTGTAGGCCTGGCCCCTTACCCGACCGACATACGAAATAAATTGGGGGTTGGGGGGGCAGGAGGGGCTTGACCATTCCATAGTACTTGGCACTTGTCCTCACAAAAAAGAAAGGAAAGGCTATTATGAAAATTGAATTCAAGGAAGGGTGTGAAAAGTAGTTGGAGGTATTCAGAAGAAAAGATCTGACGTTGACTCCCATAATGGAAAAAAAATTTATTTAAAAATAGAAATAAATTATACTCTGGCTGGAAGAAGAACTTGAGAGAGTCATAATGAGACGGACACACACTAGGTAGGTACTAGGCTAGCCTATTCTCTGGAGTCCTGGGAGTCTGGAGATCTGAGCAACCAACCCCAGTTTTTGAGCCTTCCCAAAAAAAAGAATTTAGAAAAAAAATTATTAAAAAAAAAGCCAAAAGAAAAAAAAACTTTAAAAAAAAATTTTCAAGCCAAAAAAATATACTTAAAAAAAAATTCAAGCCACGAAATATATATTTAAGACCCAGTTTTGAAGATGTCAGAATGGTTGGCAGGTAGGTAGGTAAGTAAGTAGATAGGTATCTAATTTCTTTTCTTTCTTTCTCTGGACCACTGGAGATTGATCGGACAGGATGCTTTTTGTGGTTTTGGACCGATGGACAATAGCAGCTCTCAAGCACCACTGCACTGCACTGCACTGCACTGCTCTGTGCAAGAGACAGAGCTTTGCTGCTGCTGCTGTTGCACAAGAGCCCCCGGCCTCCTCGTCCTCCTCTTTCCTCCTCCTCGTGATTCTTGCCTTATTCACTTCATCACTCCAGAGCATCACTGACACTTCTTCTCAGACGCACAACTCTCTCTCTCTTTCTCTTGTTTTTTTTTTCCCGGTAGAGAGAAGAAGAGATTTCCACTGACTGGTTTTGCTTGCATTTTTCTTTTCTTTTCTTTCTTCCTTCCTTCCTTCATTAGTTCACCTTTGATCAATCATGTTGTCGAGAGCGTTTTTGTTGTTTCATTGTGACTCCTCCTCCTGCACATTCTCTCAGATCTCTCTCTCTCTTCTCTCTCCTGCTACTTTCGAGATAGCTTTTTTTGCCTTTTTCTTTTGGAGTAGCATAGCAACTTGAATACGGTACTAGAAAAACACTAGTAGTACTAGTTTGGCCATGGAATCACTACTACTGCTATGTGAAACGTCCTCATTCTCCTCCTCCTCCTTCTTCCACATAGCTTCATTTCGTCGGGAATCTTTGCGGGAAATTTATTTGAGGTTTGATGACTCTATGGCTCCTCCACATGACATAAGAAAGTCGAAGTCTTCTGACAATCTTGTTTGTCAATATACATAAAGGGAGAGAGAGAGAGAGAGAGAGAGAGAGAGAGAGAGAGAGAGAGAGATGAATTTTGTGCCCACTCCGGACGCTGGAAGTTTCGTATGTATGGACTGGTCTGCTAGCTGAAGCAATAGTGCGCAAGAAAAATCTCTTCTTGTCACCACTTTTGAATCTTGTAAAACTTGCCCTCTAGAGAGAGGGAGCTGAAATTCCAAGTCTAGTGACAATCATAGCAGCAGCAGGAAGCAGGAAGCAGGGAGAGGAGGGGGAGGAGGAGGAGGAGGAGGAGTCGCACGAGGCGCTGGTCATGACTCGAATGGGGCTAAGAAATTTGGTATGTGTGATCAGTAGCGGTAGTACTACGGAGGCTTCTTCCGAGAGAAGCTGTGGGTCAGAGCAGGCTGAGGGTGATCAGGAGTATTCACCCAGCTCCGAGGGAGCCGCCGCCGCAGCCGCTGCTGCTGCTGCGCCTTCACTGTCGTCTAAGTGCATGAATAGTAGTAGCAGCAGGGAGTCTTGGCATGGGGGAGGTCGTGATCATCATGGAAGAGCTTCAGCAGCAGCTACAGTTGCTCATGAGCCTGTGTCACCAGCCAGTGGTGGTACCCACATGTTCTCCTGCTTCCACGCGTGTGCTATCAATCTGGTACAGACTCATCTCCTCATGAGTCCTCTCTCTTCCACAAACTTTTTTGTTTCTGTTTTTTTTCCCTTTCCTTCCCATCTTCTCACAAATATTTCTGGAGCCACCTCTGCAACTTCTTCTTCTTCTCTCTACAAACTTCTCTTTGGTGGTGTTCATGGTCTTGCAACAAAAAGCTTTTCTTTCACCATCTTTGAAGAGGGTTGGTTGTGGATTTTTATTTTTTTTTGTTGTTAGTTAGTCATCTTCTTCACCATCATGATGAATCTCACAGGAGAATAAATATTAGCAAAACTAGTTTCTTCTGGACAAACAAAAAAATTCCAGACTTCTACTAATGGCTAGACTTATAAGAGTAATATATCTATTGCAATGAAGGAAGGAATGAATCACTTCAAGGTGACATGTTTCAGGGTAACTTCATGGTGGGAATATGGTGATTCAGATAGCTCATCATCCTGTAATGGGTTCCTCAGCAATTGGGTCTCAGAGAAAAGGGTCACCAGGGACATCAACAGGAGATCATCATCATCATCACCATCATGGTACAGGAGGAACACCATCTGGTCTCGGCCCTCGCAGCAGAAGCTTCATGAATGGTGCTGGAGAGCACACTAGTGGGGATGATCCCATCTCCCCAGTGGTGACCTGCATTGGACAAGTAAGTACTAACTTAGCTCAAGTCCACTAAGTGTGGATTGGATTTGTGCCATATTTCAATTTGGGGTTTTTTTGTGGGTTTGTTTTATGGGTCAGCTAGTACTCTTGATCCATAGTTTCTCTGTCCTATTAAGTTGTTCAAGCAAAGCTCTTACCAGGGTATAAAAGCCGTGGATTTCAAAAGAAAGAAAAAAGCCCCCAAGTTTTTCAGTCCAATTCAAGGGTTGAATGTATGTCTGCAAGAGAACTGTTTTCCAAGTTTCTCAGGAGTTACATTTTTTTGAGATTGGGTGCTGCATTAATCCCAATCCAATATTGGAGGATTTTGGGTTGCCAGGAAAATTTGGGTTCAATTTTGGTTGAGGTCATAATAACCTACTAGCTGATCCATTGGAGCAGGAGACAAATTTCTTGATTTCCAATAGGAAAGTTTAGAATTTTTTTTACTTGTCCCTTTGGGTCTCTTCTTTGCAAGCCTTGTTGCTGGAGGTTTTCTTTGAAAGGCTTGAATCATGTGTTGTGAAAGAGATAGAGAGAATTAGAAAGTGAGCAGCTTGACTACAGAAATGTTTCTTCACTACAAATCTAGAAAAATGTTAACCACAACAAAAAAATGAAAATAAAATTTGCAGTTAGAAACCAGCAAACCCTAAGTTCTGTCAGATTTAGGTACGGGTGAAGCAGACAAAGGCAGCAAAGACAGTAATGGAGTCGGTGGAGGCAGAGAACAAGGGATCAAAGAAAGGCAGGTTACAGAGATCAACTGTAAATAGGATGCCTGATTCACCAAGACTATCCAGGTGGAGGCACTTTCTAGGGGCAAAGGCAACTGTGAGTTACCCAAGCTCACAGCGTCCAGGTCCAGAGCATAATTTTGAAATTGACCTGAACCGCTTCAGCACAACTTGTTCAAGTCTTGTTAAAACAGCGCCATCTCTGGAGGATATAACAACATGTCAAGCGCGAAGTGGTTCATTCCTGGCCAAGTCTTTGATGCTCTTGCAACTTGACTGTGATGAATCTACTACACAGAATAGCAGTCAGAAGGCCCCCACCCTGGAAGCCTTTCAAAAAGCTTTGGAGGTTAATAATGCTATCAAAGTTGACTTACCGAAAGTTGGGCTCCCTACAAAGCCCAGCTGTGATCAAGAGCCTCTTTGGAAACGGCGATGTGGGTCCAAGCCCTTAACACTCGATTTGCAAAAGAGAAGTCTTTCTGCCCCTCCCAGCCTAAATTGAGTGCCTTTGTGGGTCAGGTGTACACTTAGTGTTAGGGGAGTTGGTGTTAATGGGTTTCCTGAAGAGTTACATCCTGTCTTTGAGCTCTCAGGCCTGTGCACTGACAATAGACAATAGCCAAGATTAAATACAAAGGTGGCAGGATGGTCTTCTTTCAAGTGTGTCACCAGCTTTTTTTTTGACTCTGGGATCAAATCCTGGATGTCCATTTCAGAATTCAGATACATGTCTCAAAATGTAGTAGCCTTCTTCAATTCCAACATAGAATTTCATTGAGTTGTTCAGAGAGCTTCTTCAATTTTGCGTTTTTAAAAATTCAGCTTTTCCTGTAACTGATACTGCTTGTATATATAATTGCAAATGAGGCAAGCCAACTTCTAGCAACACCATGTTGCTGCCCTAATCCATAGCATTCACATACTGGAGCCCTTTGTGATCGTATGTTACGTTGACTTGGGCATTCATGTGACATGACTTCATTGTCAAACTTGCTACAAGCAAATGTAATCCTTCTTCATATCCTTTCATGATTGCATTTGAGAACATTGACCCATTGTATCCATTGTGAACTAGGATATTGTGCAGTGACACAATTACAATATGCCTACAATGCAATGCATTTTAGGCATCAACTCCCAAATTGTCATGAATTTCAGGTTTGAAGGTGAATCTCTTGTTGCCATTTGAACATCAACCTAACAACATTACAAAATTAAGACAATTTTGTTTGAATTCAAACAAACACACTTGGCATCAATGCAAAGAATAATTGTCTTGGATTCTTTATACAAAATTGGATTCAAACAATGGCACTTGGCATAGATCTTTATATATACATTTAAATACTTTTGTTGTGGACTAGTTTGCCGAAAGGTCTACTCTCCAAGATGCTATACAAACCCCCTTTAAAATTGCTAAGATCAGATGATTCATCACTCACATGGTAATTCTACCACAAGATTGATTGACTAGTAAAAAAAACTGTCTTTCGCAATGTGATGTATGCAACTTAAAAATGTGGCAACGTGTTATATGCAACTAAAAACTATTGCATACAACACCTTTAGTTGCAAAAGACAGTTTTTCTTCTAGTTTAAGATTGGATGGATACTTTTAAAAACCTGGATCTAAAAACATGTTGAGTACATTGTTGAGAACTAGGCTAGCAAGGAGGATTTGCTCTTCTAGACATGAAGTTTCTTGGTTCAAATCTCATAACACAATTGAAACATGTGTAAAACATGAATTGAATCATGCAATGCTTTATGCAAAACCATGCAAGGCACTTCAAAGGATTTTGATAGGGATAATTGATGGGATGGATGTATTAGAATGTACAGTGGGGTTTTTTTTTTTTTTTTTTTTTTTGGAAAATTTTTAAAAAAAAAAAAAAAAAAAAAAAAAAAAAAATGTTTATTTTTTAGGATTTTTTTTTTTAAAAGTTTAAAAAAAAAAAGTAAAATTGCCAAAATAT
>Ga0116227_10004577_pt1 | contig 29920 bp, 24 predicted proteins | sample S1TSphgellanicum_FD_89693 | JGI IMG/M metagenome (GOLD analysis project Ga0116227, IMG submission 89693) | Host-associated microbial communities from peat moss isolated from Minnesota, USA - S1T2_Fb - Sphagnum magellanicum MG | ecosystem: Host-associated > Plants > Peat moss > Unclassified... | reverse complement strand
ATTTCAATATTAGAATATTCTTGAAATTTCAATATTTTCCTACACAAATTGTTTGGTATGTGGAAAAAAAAAAAAAAACCAAAAAATTGAATTTTATTTTAAAATTTTTTTAAAATATAAAAAAAAAATTCTATTTTTGGGTTTTTTTTTTTTTTTCCACATACCAAACAATTTGTGAAGGAAAATATTGAAATTTCAAGAATATTCTAATATTGAAATTGAATGAAATTTACATTTTGTGACATTTTTTAAAATAATAATAATGATATAGAAAGAGATTTTGTGTTGATTGTTAATATTTTCTTCTAATGGTGGGGGGCACTCCCCCAAAAATAATACAAACTTTGAATAATTGTTTGGGTAAATGAACTTCTTCATAACTTTGGCTAAAAAAACTTTGGGATGATTTGTGTTTCATTTTTATTTAAATAAATAATTATAAATATCAATAAATAAATATAAATATAAATAAATTGGGGACAATTATCTATATAGCACATAATTAATCATTTATGAGATTTTGATGACATATGTTAGTAGTACCCATTCAAGCTTTAGGATGGAAAATTGTGATTTTATTATGCTAGTAGTGGATGAGACACTCGGATGAAGAAAGGAAACCAAGTGGTGAACACTACTACTACTACATAATGAAACCCACTACAAAGGTTCCAAGAAGACTAATATACTAAAGGCAAAAAATGCAAAAGAGGTTAGTTAGTTGCCCGTGCCATTCGTATATATTTGCATTCATTTTATTTACTTAATTTTTAAACCTAATTGCACTAGAGATTATTTCAATCACTTTTGTACATAACAATTTGCAATTCGTTACAATAAGATTTTATTTTTTAAATTGCAATAATATAGGATCAAAATAATATGAGTTCCATCCATAACAACGAAGTAGTAGATGTATGAAACGAGATGAATGTGAGATATGAAATGAAATCATTGACCTTCTTTGTTACTTACTTGTTAGAGCTTTTTAAGTCCAAAGCCTTTACTACTTCATGAAAGCTAATAAAGTGTCAAAAGTGTTTGCTTGTCTTCCATGGCATAACAACTAACAACTAACCACCGAGTTCAATCTCTCTCTCTCTCTCTCTCTCTCTCTCTCTCTTGCATGGTTTGCCTTTCTTTGGGTTGTTGGTAGTTTTGTGTATATAGTGTGTACCAAATGACTTTACTTCTCAAGGCACTTTCTCCATTGAATAAATCCCTCTCTCTATTTTTCTCAATACAAGGCACCACCCATCACTTCCCCATGACTTTCTTTGTACCATTTCCACCTTTAGACTCTAGTGTCATGTTTGGTGCCTATTTTCCTCATCCCTAAAATTAAGCTCCCATTCATTCTCTTTGATCAAGAGTTGAATTGTGTCATGTTTGGTGCCTATTTTCCTCATCCGTAAAATTTAAGCTCCCATTCTCTTTGATCAAGAGTTGAATTTCACATCACCTTTAGAATGTAGTGTCATGTTTGGTGCCTATTTTCCTCATTCGTAAAATTTAAGCTCCCCTTCTCTTTGATCAAGAGTTGAATTTCACATCACCTTTAGAATGTAGTGTCATGTTTGGTGCTTATTTTTTTCATCCGTAAAATTTAAGCTCCCCTTCTCTTTGATCAAGAGTTAAATTTCACATCCTATTAATTAGCATTCTCATCTCTCGAGTTTTTCTAATCTTCAGATTTCCTATGGAGATTGAAGTGGCTAAATTGAAGATTAATGAAGTTTTTCTAATCTTGCATTTCCATAGGGAAAAATCTCATTGAGTTTTTTGTTTTTCTAAACTTCAAATTTGGCCACTTTCAATCTCCTATGGAGATGGTCTTACACAACAATGAGATTTAACTGAAATTATTTTAAATTATTTTTGGACTAGTAGGGGACCCTACCACAAATAGGATGTCATGGAAAATAGATTTTATGTACTCTATATAACGTTATTTTATTTAACTTTGGTGGGGTCTTTTGAAATAATTGAATGGCTTTAGAATCCCTCCTAGTGAATACTTTGATGAGTAGTGTAACAAGTCACTTGCAAACTTCAGTTTGAACTGAATATGGTCACATTTGGTCACATTTCGACCAAATACATGTGTATTTTTCATCATCCATGTAATAATAACACAAAATGTAAGGCCTTGAAAAGAAGTGACCCATACGCACCAACTACTTACGCCGTGCGCCCTCAATTGTTTTATTTGATCCTTCATCCTGATCCGTTAACCTGCCCATTTTCCTTTTGTTTATGTGATGCCTTTGAGGAAAGCTCAACCCCCTCATGATGGCAAAGTCTAAGTATGATAATTGTTGCAAAGTAGAAGAGGGGGCAAAATTGAGTACTACTACAACAACAATAAGGATTGGAAGTATGGGTTGGTTCCATGGATGGGAAATGGACAAGGAAGTAAAGACAACAAAGTACTTTTTCATGATAACCTAATAATATCTCAACAACTTGCAAGCAATATCCCAACCCAAATTATATTCTAATAAAAAGCCCATATAACTTCACAAATGTCTCCTAGAGTTGGATTAGGAGCAGCCTTTTTTTTCTTTTTTCTTTTTTCTTTATTTTTTTCAGGTGTGAAATTTGGCACTTGTTGTGAAAATTTGAAGGAAAGTAAAACAAAAAAAAACAAAAAAAAAAGGTTGTAAATTCAATGATTTTTTTTCTTTTTTTGCCAAAAAAATCCCCATAAATTGAATATTAATAATTCCTAATTTTTTTATTAAAAAAAAAAGAAATTCCAGATTTCTACATTATGGTTTTTTTTTCTTCTCTCTTTTTTTTAGTTGGTACTTTTATCAACTTTGGGGGATTGGGTAGTGTCCAAAACAAGAATCATGAAAAAGGGGGGCCTCTATTCTTTCACATGCTAGGCTAATCATATCCATTCTCCTCTTTTTGCAACTCTTTTTGGGCCTCCTCGACTTTCCTTCTTTCATCATCAGCAAGGCTTCTTCTTCTTCTTCTTCTTGTATGTGGAACAAAGGTTTTATCATGTATGTTATAAAATTGGTGCGGCGGTGCATTTGGGTACTTTTATATGCTTTATTCATTCATGGAAAAACACATCCACACACACACACACACACTCTCAAAGAAAAAATCTGAGTGGGTGTTAGACAAGTATGCTTTTCCATCAATGAAAAGTCCTTAACCTTTTGTGACCTTTTTTCCTTCTTCCCCTTTCCTTTCCTTTCCTTTCCTTTCCTTTGAGTGTGCTTTTTGAGAACTTTTTTCACCACAAAAAGAAAGAAAGAGAGAGTCTAACATACATGTATCTCTATGTGCCTCCTAAAGGCCGACAAGGAGAAAATCACATTTCACCGTTTTCTCTAAATTATCGAAGGGAAAAGGGATGATGAATTTTTGTTTTTATAAATTTAATTAATTACTCTCAAATGGATGATAAAGAAAAAAAAAAAAGCACATTAATCAATTCCAAAGCTGTAATTAGGAGAAAAAAAAGCACATTAATTAGTTTGAAATGGGTGATTAGAAAAAAGCACATTAATCAATTCCAAAGCTGTAATTAGGAGAAAAAAAGCACATTAATTAGTTTGAAATGGGTGATTAGAAAAAAAGCACATTAATCAATTCCAAAGCTTTAATTAGGAGAAAAAATCACATTAATTAGTTTGAAATGGGTGATTAGAAAAAAAGCTCATTAATCAATTGCAAAGTGGTAATTAGGAGAAAAAAAGCACATTACTTAGTTTGAAATGGGTGATTAGAAAAAAAGCACATTAATCAATTGCAAAGTGGTAATTAGGAGAAAGCGCAATTAATTAGTTTGAAATGGGTGATTAGGAAAAAGAAAATTAATCAATTGCAAAGTGGTAATTAGGAGAAAAGCACATTAATTAGTTTGAAATGAGTGATTAGGAAAAAGCATATTAATCAATTGCAAAAAGTACTAATTAGGAGAAAAGCACGTAAAATAATTTCAAATAAGTGATTAGGAAAAAGCATATTAATCAATTTCAAATAGTGATTTGTAAAACCACAATAATCAATTATTTCCCAAAGGAGTGACTAGTAAAAGAACATTAGTCAATTTTCAAAGGTAATTTCAAAGGCCAACAACTACCATCATCTCAAGAATGGACAAGAGTAGTAATGTAAATTGGGTGAGGCTTATAGCTTACTAGGGAATATGGAGAATGGAAGGATAGATCTAAAAGACTATATATGGTGCTTTTTATATATACTTGACTAGGCCACAAGGACAAATAAAATGGCCCACTTGGCCAAAAGCACTATATGTACTTAGCTCTAGAGTCTAGATACATATTCATGTTCCCAATCCCCTTTTCACATTAGTTTGGTACTATTGGAAAAATCTCATTACCATGATCTTGATCATTTCCAAAAGGCTGAATGCCATTGTTCCAACAAATTTTTTTTGGGTTCCTTTGATTTTGCTCATTTGGCCTTTAGCTATCTAAGCATGGTGGTTTCAAGTGACAATCTTCCCCAAGTTGCATTTTGGTAGGATGGCTCTATGTCTTGACAATTTTTGAAGTTTAAATTTTGAAGTACATGATGGTGGCATTGGAATTGTTACATGTACATTAAGGGGTGCAAATTAAGTGTAAGTTAGAATTATTGAATTTGCGACATTCTTTTGTCAAAATTTTGCACAAAAACAAAGGTTGATACAAAAGGTTTACAACACTATGGACTTCCATCAAGCCATAGCCTTACCATGTGTCACTCTGGAGTTTGTCCTTGATCCCACCTAATGAAAACCACATGAATTCGAGTTCCTTTTAAAACATTAGCCTCTTTCTACTTTAAAAAAACATACGAGTAATTCTTTCCTAATGCCTCTACAAGACCATGGTTCTTTTGATTTCATGGACAAACATATGAAGGATAATGCTTTTTAGGGTACCATATTAGTTGATAAGCCAATTGTCCAAAGATTTATAGCGATAAGGACATCCATCAAGCCATAGCCATGCCATTAATCAATTTGTATTTTGCATTGCACCCTAACCAAATGAAAATCACATGAATCCAAGTTTTTTCATTTGTTACCACAATCCTTCCAAGTTGCTCATCAAAAGCTTTTAACTCTAAAAGCTTTGCGTATGGAACTAATAGATGGGTGAAATCATAAATCAGTGAGCCAATATGTTTACTCTGTCTAAAAGGACCACAGTTTTTTTGTCAAAAAACAAAAAATCTTAGAATTCTTTTTTATAATTATTATTTTATTTATTTTTACTTATTATAGTTTCTCCAATATATCACATGTTTTTTATTAATCATTTTTGAATAAATATGATTTTTTTAATATAAGATTTTGCATTAGATTTATGTGTTTTGTTTTGAAAAATGATCACAACTTCAAATCATGCCAAAAACATGTGAACTATTTTGAGTTTTAATCTTTTGCATTACAAATTACAATTTTGTTTTAAACACCATTTACATTGCATCACATTTACATGTTATAAAAGATTCATAAACATCAAATAGACCCAAATTTATTTATTTTTGGAAAAAAAACATCAAGTCATAAATTCCTTATATTTTGAGTGTTTTTTTAATATGTGTCTAATAGTCCCTTACTACTACCAAAAATTAAACATTGAAAATTTTGTATATCATGAAAATCAAGAGCCCCTTTGTGAAATTAATAATGTTTGATAGGGCACCTATTTAACTTTAAAGTTTATTTGCTCAAATCAAAACCCAAAATCAAAAAACTCAATAGTTCAATTTAGATTTTTCAACATCCATAGTAGTCATAAAACACAACTTGCCATAATTAACATGCCATTAAAGTGGCACCACTCAGGCATGTATGAAAAAAAAACATAGTTTTGAACACAATTTGACATCATTTTTGGCTTGTTGTTTGCAATTGTACCCAAATTGCAATCTCTTTTGTGCAAAGTGTTCAACAATAGCAACTTAAAGGTCGACAACAAAAAATAAAATTAATGCCATACAAGCTCTCAAATTCAAAAAAAAAAACTTGAAGATTTTGTTATTGTAGATATTACATTTGATGTTGTTCAAGAAAGTTCCATAAATGAACTTTGCCAATTATAATGGAAGGTGGACTTACAAATTAATAAATTACATTAATATTTCTATGAACAATAATGATGAAAGAGACAATACATAATTTGTAATCAATGTTGAAGTCCATCCATTACACAAACATGGACTCATGAAAAAGTTCCAACTTGTGAAACTAGAGCTACTTATAACATGCTACAACTCCAAGTCATAACAAATTTTTGAATCATTCCATTAAATGATGAAAATGTAGAATGGAAAATTCACATGTTTGAAGAAGCATTGTGTGTACATTCTAACATTAGACCAAAAGGTAAGGTCATAATAAAACAACTAACACCATGTGTAACTAATGTTTAATGGGTGAAAGCATGAATAGGTGGACAATTTGGACTATCACACTTATAATTTTTTCAAATTCCACACAAACATAAAATTTAAAGCCATATTCAAAATTAAAATTGTCATTTTTAAAATTATTTTATGTTGTCATAGACTTTAATGAGAATTATCAAAAAAAAATTGGATGAATTCTAAAAAGATGATGGACTTGTAATGGACTTTTGAAATGACAACACTACATCTATCACATAGAAAAAATGAAAAATGTGGATTCAAAAAATATGTCAAAGTAGTGTCAAAATTAAAATTAAAAAATAAAACATCATCATCTTAAAAATTTATTAGTGAAATGCATTGAAACTTTCATAATATATATATTTTTCTACTTTTTAAAAGTCTTAAATGATATGATTGTTGTAATTTTTATCCTTGAGAGTCCATTTCACATTAAAAATTATAATCTTTTGGATGGATTTTTTGATCAATCGCATGTTTAAAAATATTCATAAGTTGGTTTATTAATATTTATGATTAAAAGCATAGGGATAATTATTGGATTTATGGTTTGATAATTGTTAAAATTGTAAAAAAAATCGTTAGTGCTAGATTATGGACTCTCAAACAACACTTTTGAACCACCTAACCATGCATTTGCCCTAATTTTACATGTTTCAAAATGGTAATTTCAATTAATGTCAAAAATGTTTAATGTACTTATGCCCACACCACACGTGGTAGTAGTGATAATGGTATCTCAATTATTAGGGTGATAAATAATTGTAGAATCCAAACATGTGTTGCTACCTAACATTAAACCAACATTACATGAACCAAAATGTCGTTTGTCAACAATGAACACTAGTTGGTTTTTAGGAGTCTCCAACCAATAACATCATCAACTATTAACTTGCAATGGTTCAATATAAAGTAGAATGCCTTCAACAAATAACACAAACATCAAGTTTAATGGCTTCAACAATTAGTGATACAAATAGTGCCCTAAGTAACTTGAATTCCTTAAAACTATGGTTTCAATTACTTTGTGCATAAATAAACCCAAAACAAAATTCAAGGAAACAAGATTTCAAGAAATTGAAACAAACCTTTGTAATTTTAAAAAAAAAGAATGATGAAAGGATTTGACATTCCATACATATTTCATAAATCTCATTAGAAATAGTGCATGGATGTTGGGTCCATCTTGTAAGAGTAAAGGGAAATAAAAAGTTGTAAATTCATCAAATCTTTTGAAATCAAATAAGAAAACCAAGAGCCAATTAAGAAAATTTTGAAATCATTACACTCATCAATGCAAAGAAAATTGAGCATGAAACTAGCTTGGAAGTTTTTGATTCATGGCACAACATGGAAACATTAGTTACAAAATGGAGGCACATCTCAAAAGTTGTAATGGTCAATGATCATTATGAGCATCATTGCAATGGACAAGGATAAATGGGGGTCTTTGTATGGAAACTAAAAGTTAATATATACATGATTACATGAATGGTAACAAGACATAATGAAAAATATTAGGACATATGTATAGAAGACAAAAACAAATAATGCTTGCCCCAAGACTTTAACAAAGTGTATTTTGAGTTCATTGCCTCGTTCATGAGTAGTAGATCTTGTTTCAATACACCACATATACAAAATTTCATGAACCCATATGACAATGTGTACCATGCAACAATTACCATGATTCTTTGCTATGCAATGACCTTGAGTTCATTGAAAAGTTGAATAAATGAAGAAATAGTTGAAATATATGTATTAGATTTCTTGTTACTCATGATATAATCATATGTAGAAACATTGGAAGTAAAGCATAATTGAGGCAATGCCTTTGAATCTTCACACAATTGGATAAGATCCGTAGGGTAAACCAACAAATTTTTCTTACCTTTAATCGAACTAAAAACCCCAAGGACAACTATAGTTCAACAAAGTTCAACATTTTAACCCATGTTTCCAAATGTAAATGCAAATCCCATTTTAGAAAAAAGATAATTTGATACCTCAAATCCAGTACAACTAAGATAAGCAACATAACCAAATCCAAGAAGAGCTAAAAGTATTACCATATTGTAATGTGCATCAAGCAATTCAAAACTAGTTGCAAACAATGCTTATGGTATTCAATTTCATTGCCATGTGAGGAAAGAACATGTGTAAAAAGAAAATCAACATCCACCCACAAATGTTTAATAGAAGTAATTAAAAGAAGTAATGTGGCTTTGGTTGAATTAATCAACGAAATCCATGAAGATAATCTATGAATTAAAAAAAAACACGTTTAAGCACAAAAAAGATTTTACAAAAGGATCTAGAGTATTTCAAAGTCCAAGACATAGAAATCAATAAAACTCGACAAAACATAGGGATCACATAAATAATGGGCCTTGTAATCATAAAATATTGCTATGAAAATGTGATGGCAATACAACACCTACACCAAGTTCAATAAGACATGAATATTATTTCACATGAAGATATGAACTCATGAACTTAAAATAAATAAAGGTTTTGTAATTATAGACATTTGAATTGAAAAGATTCAAATAAGACAAAATTGAATACCTCATGCATTTGCCATTTTGATTTGTTAGAAACTTTTAATTGCATTGAACACCAAGGTAGGTCTCCAAGTTCTAGTGATGTTGTTCCTTTGAATTTTTTTTGAATTATATTCAAACATCTTTTTCACAATGATTTTATCCATTTAATGCATAATTGGCATCTTGTGTTACAACTTCCATTTCAATCATTTGAATGAGTTTTTCAACATTTACCTCTTTCCTATTGAGTATTAAATTTTGTAACAAGAAATAAACATTAAAAATATCAAGCATAATTATAATTACATGCAATTTTTTTTATTGAAATTTTAATATGAAAATTTCTTTCATTAATTCAAAGGTTTTTTCCACAACTAATCTCCCTGACACACCCCAGGCTCCTTAATGGACTCAAATGTGAGTTCAAATTAAAAATAGTGGAAGAGTAAGGAATCGGGGCACGCTCCTTGGCTTGAAGCACTTTGAAAGGGTAGAAGGGTGTGCTAAAGTTTCGGGATGGGACTAGGATGAGTGATTAGCATTAATTATTCACACAAACCTGCACAAAACTAACACAAGGTGGTTATTGCATAATTAAAACACTTTTGGTGCTAAAACAAGCCACAGGCAACTTGGACTCACAAAATTCACCACGGCCCAGACTTGGGGGAAGCCACCACCTTCCCCTTTATATTATACTATGTGCCTCTCCACAAGGCCCACATCCAAATGGCCTTTTGTCTCGGGACTCCCAAATGGGAGTCCTGAAATTCCCAAAGTTGGGACTCCTGCAACTTTGGGGGCCCATAACTTTGTGTGCAGACCTTCGATTGAGATGAGGTCCAAAGAAACGTTGTAGCCCTCATCGAAATCTTTCCAATGGTATGTCACATGCCACCTGCACGCAAGGAAATTGGGTCGATTCCCGACTTTTAGTGGTTAGGAGTCAAACTGCCAATTTGACTCCCGACCTTTCTTTTGGCCATAACTTATGTTTTAGATGTCCAAATGGGTGATGCGAGCCCATTTTAGACATATATGTTTCAATAGATTTTCAATGATATAAATAATTCTTTAATCCAATGGGTTTTGACCCCTGCAATCACTCCTTGACAATTCGAAAGTCCTTCAGGACTCCAATTCCCCAAGTGAGAGTTGCTTTGGGAGTGTGAAGGTTCATTCTCTCACACTCTCTTGCACTTCCGGGAGTATAAGATGTGCTTCCTGAGTCTCCCTCTTGTCTCACCCTCTTGCAAGCCTTTGCCTTGGTCGCGAACCCAAGGCTAGAGTTGCAACACTCCCCCTTTTATGTTTACGATCATACAACAATTCCAACATTAAGTGTTGTTTCCCTTTTTTTTATGTGGTGTCATGAACCATTTGAAAAAAACAATGGGTAACCTTTATTGTCAAGTATATATATAAGCATTCCATATATATTTGGCTCTCCATATGGAAATTGTCTTTTGACCAAACAACCATGTCAAAAAGCCTCGCATGTATTGCATATTGATACAACTTAAACTTTTTCAACACACATGAATCATTCACAATCCCAAGCAACCTTACGAAAACATTTAGGAACCTTTTCTAATTGTCAACCATTGCATGAACTATAATGTTACAAACCCTTGTCTTTCGATAATAATAATCCTTCAAAAAAACACTAATTGGTTTTGTTATACAATTATGGTTTTCATTTATAAAGCCCATCATACTAAGCATTCCACACCAATTTTTGAAATCCAACATGACAATTTACATCTTATTACCCACAAGTTAATTTATGAATTTTCTGAACGTTATGTTGATTACCATTATCACTAGAATAAAACACCCAATAGTAAACACTTGAGTACAAGTTAAGATGTTTACACCTTGTGCAAACTTATTGGTCACATGTGAAAATCAAATTAGAATGAGGATTTCCTTTTTATACTTTGTACTTTAATTTGAAATCATATGTTTCGCATGGATACAAATGTCCATAAATGTATTTTTTGGCATTCGAAATTGTTCATTCCAACTCTTATTATCATATTTTATCAACAAAAAATGACTAAACCATGTCATTGAATACAATTTCACCCAATGTCCCAACTCCTCACCAAATGTTAACAAACTACATGACATCATGTAATCATATATTGAAATAAATGTTGGTATGAAATCAAATTTCAGATACAATTCCATGTACAATGATAGAATTGTAGCTAACAACATAGGGTGACTTGATGGGGACATTGTACATAATTACTACAAAGCTTGAACCAAAATGACAAAACCACCAATCACCAATGACCATTGATATTAGTCCATGATAATTAAACATGGTGAAACTTACATAAACAAAAGAACATTTGTGATAAAAAAAACATTGAGATTGAAAACAAATGTATGTCACACAAAGGTTTTCCATTGGCACAAACAACAAACTCATGTACATACACACATGCATACATACTTGCAAATTGTGCAAGAAGGCCAATGTAGTCAATGTGGTTCCTATTTGCTCTTCCAACCCTTAAACAATAGTTGTAATCGTAAAGTTTGGTAACCCAAATGATGGAATGCAATTGCAATTTTTCACAACAAAACTCTTTCAATGTAGAGCTAATGAACAAGAACCATTATGAAGCTGTAAAGTTTATACCCACATATGCAATGCAAACACAACAAAAAAATTACAATAAAAAAAGAAGTTCTACAGGATATGTGGAATCAAAACCAACAATGACAATGGAGTTGTTTAGCACACGATATAAATGGAGTTTGAATTGCATACCAAAAGGAAGTAGCAAATGGAGTTTCAATGCATACCTAAAAGAAGCATGTGAAATAGTACCACAATTTGAAATACCTAAAAATAGCATGCAACAATAACTATAACACATTTCACTCAAAGAGAACACATGTGCACAACATGCCACAACAATAAAAAAAATAACAACACATGACAACAACTATCTTCTTTAACACATGAAAACAAAACAAAAATTTGAAATGCGTACTAAAAGGAAATAGCAAAACAATAATGAAGCTCAAAAAACAAACACCTAAAGGTAGCACGCAACAACAACAATGAATCTCAAAAAACAAACACCTAAAGGTAGCACGCAACAACAACACATTTCACTCCAAATGATCACCTACATGTAGCATGTCATCACAAGAAAGTTTAAGAAAAACTACAACCAAAAGGAAGAAGGAAATGTTTAACATTCACAACTTTACTATTGAAATTGAAATGGTGCCTAATAGTCAATGTTTGATGTGGACTCAATGTTGAAATTTTGTTAAAATTTAAAGTGATGATGTTAGTTTCATGATGACAAAATGCTAAATGGAGCATAGGTTAATATAAGTACAATGTTACAAACTATGCTTTAAACACCAAGTGTGGCATGAGTTTTATACAACAATGTTATATATATTATAATGGGACTTCAATAAGTTTGAAATAATTATAATGAAATTAAAGTGCCTAAAAGCATTATTAAATAGTATTACTAATGCTTTCATTGTTTATCCTTTCAAGATTTGTAACAAGCTCAACCCATGGGAACTTAGTAGGCCATTCATGTTTGAAAACATGTTAAATTTATTTTATTTTATTTTCTTTCTAGGTCGGTTTTACAAAAGGTGCATTGTTAAGCTATTCACCACCAATGGTGTTAGGGTTAAATGACAATTAATAGTTGTATAAGACTATTCATGAAAAAACATTTTTGGCATAATGAATACTAGAATTGAATGCTCAAAAAACGTGAATAATTAATCTTCCCTCTTCTTGAGGTAGAGGTACTTGGGTGATTGACTACAATTTACACCACTGATAAGTCCTTATTGGAAGATCAAGATCAAGAGGCATAGATCCAAAAATTTGGCACATACACACAAAAATGGAAAAATGTGTACTTGAAATTCAAAGGAGGTTTGAAAGGATGCAAGGTGCTTTAAGAAATAATGGAGGATAACAACAATGTGAACTTTATTTTAAATCATCAACTCCTTTAGTAAAAAATGTGTCATTAAAATTGAAATGAAAATTTTGCATTATAAATGGAAATTGGCAAATGAAACATACGTCAAGGCTATATTCAATTTTGTTCTGAACTTTCAACTTATGTGTGCACATATATTGAACATTATTTTTGCATTCAAAATTTGATGCACATAATGATTATTAGTAACCAACCTCATAGTTTGTTCAAAGTGTGAAAAGATCCACTTAGATTTTAATGCACCCCTAGGTTTGTCAAATAATATGAAGGGTAAAAAACTTGTCAATTTTTAGTTTACAATAAAATGCAAACCCAAGACACGTTCCCTAATTACCACAAAGAAAGAAACTGTGGGAACTCTAGGATGAAATCAAATGAATTCATTACATGAATTCAAGGTGAGTTAATTTACACATATATATAAAAAGAGTGATTGACGTAAATAAAATAACTTGTGCATCACAAAATATGCCACCATAATAACCATTTTAGTTCACATAACATTGCATTGACAGGCCCATTTCCATTTTGTTGTATCCCAACCTTGGTCACAAACCCCAAGTTAAGGTTGCAATAAATTTCATAATTTGCTAAGCTACAACTTGCAATCTTGCCACCAAACTACATTAATAAAGTCTATGCCCATTGATCCAAGTGATCAAAGGCTTGAGCAAATTAGAATGCACATTGTGTAAGTTGTGATTTCAATGCATAAAATGCACATGGGGTTGCCAAAAACACAAATGAAGTTTGGACATTATTGTAACATAAATCACAACCCAATTACACTTTGAAGGCAAGGACTTTGAAATTTGAAATACTTATTACTAATTTATTACAAACATATGAAAACTTGAAACAAACTTTGGACAATGGAATTCAAAGGTGGCAATATGGCATAGTGGTAGATGAAAAGGATGGTGACAAAATGCGAGGAGATGAAATGCATCTAACAATGAAATATTTTTCATTATTGACTTTTGATGGCAATCGCATTTGCCATGTTACAATGGAGGTGATGACAATCGTGATGAAATCCAATGTGAGTTGATGATTGAGTTTGTCATTTTGATCGCCAAGAGCAAATATATGATCATGGTTATTGTCAAAAGTGGTAATGGATCCAAGTTATCTATTTGAGTTTTTTCTTGCCACCTTCCCTTCCTAATGGTTGGATCTAGCAAAAGATGAATTTCAATGGCTAAAACAAATCAAGGCCTTTCACATTGCCCTTCAACATTTCACAAAAGTGTGATTTTTTATCACATTAGAAAAGATTGTTTCGATCTTTTTTTGGATTGAAGGTTAATGTATGTAGCATAATGAATTGGATTCTTTTGTGCATGCGACAATGTTGTCCATATTGGTAACTTTTAAAATTGAAAGTAGAGTTGAAAAAATGCCATGTGGTGTTTACCAATGTTGAGAGGGTACTAAAAATGGCATCAAAATCCTCTTTGATTTTTTGGGCAATTATTTGATTTCATAACTATGGTCTCAAAAAATTAAAAAATTGGAATTGATATATAATCATGAATATCAATAATTAAGAATAAACAAATAACCATTATTTGATTAACCATCATTGCTCAAATGTGGGTTTTGGCGTGTTCTCCCATGAAAGACACCATTTCCAATTTATTTTTGGGCACAAATGGAAAAATCCATTATTAAAAGGGAGCTAATACAAGGAGAGCAAAGGAACTCAACCCCTAGTCACTCTCACTCTGAAATAAAACTACCATAGTTCCAAGTGGTTGATAATGCTACCTAAACTTCAACCCATCCCACACACAAATGGTTTAATGGGGGCACCAAACTTTGTCAAACAACTTTAGCAGTTTGTGTTCGCCTTCTAAATGTCTTTTAATCATTTTCGTAATATCCAACAATTCCAAGTCTTCTCACATAATTATGTTTTTAAGCTTGGAGTAGTGACAGCCATTATCATCGAATGCTAAGTCTTTTTTCTTTAACCATATGCACCAAATCAAAAACCAAAGATAACTAAAACTTTTTATGTTAATATGTAGCCTCTTGCTAAATATACATTGTTTTAAACTTAGTGATTTTAACGTACAATTGATGTGGGAGGTGCCTTTAGTTAGTACAAAATTGTGAAGGTTGTCTCCCATGCCATCCTTGCATGTGGCATTACTAAGATCTATGGGTACTAGTTGTAATTTTCAAGGTTGTGAAGTCACATGAGGGGTAGTCCATTGGGATGGTTTGATCTATTTTCCATTCTAGGAGTTGGTAGCAAAAGCTTGGTACCATAACAATCAAAGGAAGCTAGCTTCCTTCTTGGCTTTGTGTTTCACCCATATGTCCTTCCACTTCATCTAAAAGTTTGATGGGAGTCTTTTTTCCACATATCATGTACTTTTTTTATGAATTGTCTTCTTGGCTTGAGCTCCTTCCTTCTCCCCTACTTTGCATTATATTTCATCATCTCCTCATGGCCATTTCATCTCCATAATCCTAAGTCATACTCAAGGTCTTTGAACCACCCAAAATACCATCTTCAATTCTAAGCTTTTCAACCCCAATTGAGAGCAAACCTAACTCTTTTTAGTGAATTAATTCATTGCCATTATTCACCACTAGCCCATGGTAAGGTTAATGAACTCTTCATTCCAACATGATGGGATTGCTCTTTAAAATCCTTTGCCAACTACACTATTCACCTTCTCCAAGCTTGAACTAGTCCATATCACCTCCCAAGAGCACAAAACATGTGTCTTCTCAATTCCATAAAATCACTTATTTTCCTTAGTTTCGTCTTATGCAATTTTTTGGTTCTTGAAATGGAAATATTGAACTCACAACCTTTAAAGGAGGAACCCCACCATAGACTAATTCTTTTGATGGACTTGGCCTACAAAAATGGATTAAATTTATAGCTTGTCTACCATACATTTCCAAGCTTTCATCATTTGAACCCACATTGTAGATCCAAATGGGGAGGAGACATGGCCTCTTACTAATGCTTGATTGAGGCTAACAGCCCATTTCTTATGCTGAGAAGGCATACATTGAGCCAATTTGCACCTAAGCAAAGTCTTTAGTTTCAAACCATTTGGCTCCAAAGCTTTTAGGATCCATTTGCATAGTAAGGTTGACAACACCTCTTTTTGGTCAATCAGCCCTAACCCACCAATTCCAAGCTACCAATTATTTTAGGGTTTGGAAAATCTAAAACCAAATACTTGCCAGTTATCACAAGAAAAATGGGGTGAAATGATGGTGTGAATTTTAAAAAGAAACATAATTCTCACCTCCAAGGGCAATATGCTTTGTAAAAACCCCACAAGCCGATTACGCTATGTAAGGCTACTTACAATTACACTAAAAAAAAGAAAGTGCATGGCCATATTCAACTCAAAAAAATGTTAGATTTTGACACAGATTTAATCTTAGGATTGGATATTTACCATGGTTAAAAGCAACCTAAGAAAATTCAGGATTTTTACCATGGTTAGAAGCAACCTAAGAAATTCAAGATTGTTACCATGGTTAGAAGCAACCGAAGAAAATTCAGGAATTTTTACCATGGTTAGAAGCAACTTGCAGAAAATTCAGGATGGTTACCACATGTGGGTTAGAAGCAACGAAACAAAATTCAGCATTTTTACCATGATTAGGAGCAACGTAAAAAGAAAATTCAGGATTTTTACCATGGTTAGAAGCAACCTGAAAAAAGGTCAGGATTGTTAACCATGGTTAGAAGCAAAGAAAAAAAAAGGTTCAGGATTTTTACCATGGTTAGAAGCAACCTGAAAAAAGGTCAGGATTGTTAACCATGGTTAGAAGCAACCTAAAAAAATTCATTAGAGTTCTCATGCATGCATGCATGCATGTATAGAAGTTAACTATGTGATTATCACATCCTTTTGTTGAATGGAAATTTGAAAAAAAAAATTCTTGTTCATAATCATGATGATTCAAGCATCAGATTCCATGTATGTAGTACATTCATACATATTTTTTGCAACATTAGCTGCTGGCTGGATTCACACTATGTCAAGTCCCAAACCCTTCTTTTAGCCTTGCCTACTAGTTCTAGTTCTTCTGCATTCTGGATGCCAGTCAAAAAGAGTGTGTTTGTCAGCTCTGTCTTTCTTTCCTTCTTTCTTTGTTGGTTTGTTTGTTAGCATTCATAGAATAAAAACTGACATCTGATCAAACCCAAAAAAAAATTTAAAATTAAAAAAACAAACAAACAAACAAACAAACAAACAAACAAAAAACAAAAAAAAACACACACAATTTAAAAAAAATTTAAAATTAAATTTGTCTGTGTAGTAGAGAGAAACTCCTGCAACAACAACAACAACAACAACAAGGAGTGTGTCACATTGTGGCCTTGCCATTTTACATTAAAAAATTTAAGTATCTTAAGGCAAAAGAAGAATTATGAACAAAACTCAAAAATATTTCACCAATGCAAAAATATACCTAATCTTCCACCAAAAAAATAAAAATCCTCTAAAAGAAAGAAACCAAAATTCCTTCAAGATATTATTATATAACTCTGTAACTAAATTTCTCAAGTTTCAACACAAGCCAAAATGTATCACCTTTCAAAAATCCTGATATAAAAATAAATAGACCAATTATTATTATTATTATTATTATTATTAATTATTATTATTACCTAGGGGCCTATAAAAATTCCCTTAAGCTACTAAACTCTAGAATGAATCTAAACACAAAAATTTTCATCCTTGCCCTGCCAACAAAAGAGTGCAGGCAGGTTACTTTGGACATCATCATGTCAGAAAAAAGGTCCATAATCTCTCACAACTGCTGCTGCTGGCTGCTGCTGATCAAGCAAAGCTGCAAAGGACCACCACCACCACCCCCATTACATTGATTGATCATGAGCTTACACCTCCCCCTCCCCGCCATCCAAGTCTTGGCAGATTCTGGTTGGTTGCAATCTTCAAAGCTTCTGTAGCACTTGTTGAGTTCTCATGAGTTTGAAAACACACAGAAAACCAAGATTGATCATGAGCTTATTACACCTCCCCCGCCCCCATCCAAGTCTTGGCAGATTCTGGTTGGTTGCAATCTTCAAAGCTTCTGTAGCACTTGTTGAGTTCTCATGAGTTTGAAAACACACAGAACACCAAACAAAACAAAAACAAAAACAAACAAGTAAGTCAGTAAGCCTGTGTGATAGATTCTTGCCAGTTGGGGTTGCGGGTGCTTCTTCATTCAGTTCCCATGGGCTGAAAACACAACCCAAAAAATGCAGCTGCAACTTGCTTGATTGTTGTCAGTTGTTGTTGTTGTTGTTGTGGTGGTGATGGTGGTGGTGGTGGTGTTGTGTTGTTTTCTTCTCTTCTTCTTCTTCTTCTTCTTCTTTGTTTTGTTTGGTAATGTGGGTTTTGCACCCAATTCTCCATTACAAAATTGGAGAGAGATTCGGCCCAGGGTGAATCAGCACCTGCCTGGACACCATGCAAGATGAATGGTACACATGCTTACATCCATTCTGCAAATACCTACGTCAACAACAACGACAAGAAATACTTAAAAAATACTTGTCAAAAAATTTATGTTTTCATCGTAATTTTTCCTATTCAATAACTAACTATCATCGTTAACTATGAACTAACCATCCACATGCATTTACTTACTTAGTAACCATCAAGTAAGTGTTTTACCTATTTACCTACCTACCTACTACTACTTACATAGGAACGATCAACGTTCTTTGCCTATTTACCTACCTACTACTTACATAGAAACGATGAACGTTCCCTACTTACTTACCTACTATTATCTATACAAGGCAAGGATATTGTGTTTAGATTCATTATAGAGTATAGTAGCTTAAGGGATTTTTATAGGCCCCTAAGTAATAATAATAATAGGGTATATTTTTTATTTCAGGAATTTTGAAAGATGATATTTTGGCTTGAGATTAGTTACAGAGTTATAATATCTTAAAAAAGGATTTTGGTTTCTTTTAGACGATTTTTTGAAGATAATATTTTTGCATGATGAAATATTTGAGTTTCCATAATGCTTCTTTTGCCTTTAAGATACTTAAATTTTTTTAATGTAAATGGCAAGGCCACACAGTGTGATGCACCCCATGGATTGTTCCCATGGATTGAAATTTGTTCCAAGTAAATGGTGGGTGAAGGTCCTCATCCGATCCGGTCTTGTCCTCCAAGAGCCTTTTTTTCATTCATTGTATATTCCCTATGACCATTCCTCATTCTCAATGCCCATTCCCCATCACATGGAACAAAGATTTGGAATGCATTGAATCTAAAAGCTTTTAAGTAACTAACTAACTATATATATTAATTTAATTTAATTTAATATTTTATTTTATTTTATTTTTATAAAAATTTAACACATTTTTGCCAATGGGGGGACTAGGGAGTAGGAGGCCAAGACAAGAACCTTGTCTATAGAGTCAAGAGGTATTGGGATCAATACGAAGGGCACCCATGTGCTACAACACGTAACATTTTGTCCATGTTGTGAGACTCTAGAAATGGGTATTGGAACATTGGTGCAACACCACCAACATAGGTATATTGCAAAATTCTTCAATAAACAAAAATTCCAAGGCATGAGAACAATGTAATCAATCTCATCCACCATCTTCTCTATCCAAGTTACTTCCCAACATGGTTGTGAATTCACTCACCATGGCTAAGGGCATTAGACTTCACGTTGCACTCCATCTTGTGTAGCGCCCCATCTTGTGTAGGCCTTTACTTTATTTTGGTAATGCTTTTGCCCTAGGGATTTACCAAGCATAAAGAGTGCAATGACCTTTTTTTTTTCCTTTGAGGTTCTCTTAATTTCTTTCCAAATGGGTCTTATTTAAGAGGAGTAGGGTCATCGTATTTAAGAGTTCAAGAGCATGGCCCTTATTTTCCTAAAGCACGCTCTAAAAAAATCAATGCAATGCATGCCTAAGGAATGTAATGCTAAATGGGGATGCAAACACAAATTTATGCTTTGTAACGTGCCATCCAAATACACTAAAGAAAATTGGCTTCACATCCATATAATTTTTTTCCTCCTTTATCTTTTTCACAATTTATAAATTCCAAAGGGATTCAGCTTGTTGTGACTCTCCAACATAAATGATTGGAAAATAACAAGCATAGCTGAAAGGATTTTGGCCCCTAGGTAATAATAATAATAGGTCTATTTTATAGGAGGATTTTTGAAAGATGATATTTTGGCTTGTGTTGCAACTTGAGATTAGTTATTATAGAGTTATAATAATATCTTGAAGGATTTTGGTTTCTTTTTTAGAGGGATTTTTTTTTTAAAGATTATATTTTTGCATAGTAAAATATTTGAATTTTCATAATTTTTCTTTTTTTTCCTTAAGATAATTTTTTTAATGTAAATGGCAAGGCCATGGTGTGACACACCCCCTAGTTAGTTGATGATGTTCATCATTCATGCCCAAATTTTTTTAAATAGTTCAAAATTGTTGCATTTCTCATCATGCTCACAAAATATTCGATTTCAAAGGGTTTAGGGTTTAAGGTCTACATTAAAAAATTAAAAAAAACCCTTTACAAGAGCACCCACCTGGGTACATAACCCATTATTGTTTGTTCCCAAGCTTCGTTTGTGCGAGGCCCACTATTGTGATGTGCGCTCCTCACCCGCTCGAGTTTGGATGTTTGAACCCTCCCATAATTGCAGTAGACCAGCACATGATAGGAACTGAGAAACCTGCCATTGAACTCAGAAGATGCTCCAAAATCTGGAGACCTAAAGCAAAAAAACCCTGGGCGGTTTCAAAAGGCTCTGGAAGAAGAAGTAGAGAAGGATCCTTCTCACTTTGCACCTGCCAGTTGCATGTCGGTGGGTGGCCATTTAATAGAAGGGACATGAAAACCTCATTTTATTTATTTTATTTTATTTTCACTATTTTGACCAACATTTTGATTGAGGAATTAGAGCACAAATTGTTGCGTAATGCAATGACACCAACCCTAATTGTCAATGTTTCTGAAGAGCACAAATTGTTGGGTTATGCAACGAAACCAACCCTAATTGTCAATGTTTCTGAAGAGCACAAATTGTTGGGTCATGCAAGGAAACCAACCCTAATTAATTGTCAATGTTTCTGAAGAGCACAAATTGTTGGGTAATGCAAGGAAACCGACCCTAATTAATTGTCAATGTTTCTGAAGAGCACAAATTGTTGCATAATGCAAGGAAACTAACCCTAATTGTCAATGTTTCTGAAGAGCACAAATTGTTGGGTACTGCAAGGAAACCAACCCGAATTGTCAATGTTTTCGAAGAGCACAAATTGTTGCATAATGCAAGGAAACTAACCCTAATTGTCAATGTTTCTGAAGAGCACAAATTGTTGGGTACTGCAAGGAAATCAACCCTAATTATCAATGTTTTTGAAGAGCACAAATTGTTGGGTACTGCAAGGAAATCAACCATAATTGTCAATGTTTTCAAAAAGCACAAATTATTAGGTAAAGCAAGGAAACCAACCCTAATTATCAATGTTTCCAAAGAGCACAAATTGTTGGGTAAAAGCAAGGAAACCAACCCTAATTGCCAATGTTTCTGAAGAGCACAAATTGTAAGGTAAAGCAAGGAAACCAACCCTAATTACCAATGTTTCTGAAGAGCACAAATTGTAAGGTAAAGCAAGGAAACCAACCCTAATTGCCAATGTTTCTGAAGAGCACAAATTGTTGGGTAAAAGCAAGGAAACCAACCCTAATTTTCAATGTTTATGAAGAGCACAAATTGTAAGGTAAAGCCATTGGGTGAGTGCATTCCAAAAAAATAAGGGCCCTAGGACAAAAGGTGGTAGTGAGTCCACATTTTGGCAATGTTCCTCACCCATGGGCTTTATCCATTGTAAAGCACTAGATGGACATGACCATGAACCTAACCATAGGTAGAAACACAAAGTTTAGGAGTGTGTGTGTGGGGGGGGGGGGGGGGGGGGGCTCTTACTCTACTCCTTATGAGTGGGAGGGATGTTATGCCCTTATGAGGTGGAGGGTGGTACCCATGTATAAGAAGTAAATGGATGAAAAAGTTTTTTTTTCTTGGTTTTAAACATCCAATTGTGGTCAACAATGCACAAGATGCGGTTTCCAACTTTTTCTTATTGGCGAAATTTCAACAAAAAATGAAATTCAAAATTCAAAATTTGTGAATCAAGTGATTTTGGAGTTTGCCAATTGCAAGTGAAAACAAAAGTAGTGAAAAATTGCCAGATTTCTACACTTGGTTTTTAATGTGTAGCCAAAATATAGAAAGACGAGAAAGGATTTGTATTTTCATATTTGGTTTACAACCCAATTTGGCTAAATCTTACCATAGACGATCACCATTTTTTCTACATCTTATCATGGAGGATAGCCACTTTGGCTATAAACAAAAAATCTTTACAAAAAAACACTCGTGCTTTCTGTCAAAAGGTTTGATTGTTTTGACCTTGCGATATATGTTAAATACCAAAACAAAAAAAAATCCTTTTTCAAGGCTTGAAAGTATGTTGTTGATTGGTACTTTCTCTCTCGTCGGAGAGGTGTTAGGTTTGAACTTGACATGGTGCAATAAAACATGTAAAAATTCATAGAATTGCGCATCATGGTTTGATGTGGAACCACATGGTGCAATAGAACACGTAGAACTGCATAGAATTGCACATCATGGTTCAATGTAAAAATGGTGCAAATGAGAACACAATTGAATCCAAACAATGAACCAAACATGGTAGAGGAAGTGAAGGTGAAGAAGCCACATGGGAAACGTGAAAAAAGCTTTGATCTTTCGAGGAGAATGGCAACATGGGCTTTGGAAAGCTTGTCCATCCCCTTTGAGCTTCTATAAACTCTTTGAAGCTACAAATCCATAAGACTGACCATTGACGGTTCCAAATTTGCAGAATCTGGAACGTTGGAACCAACACAAGGTGTAAGAATCATATTGGTACCTTCAAATTTCTGGTTCAGAATGTTTGTAGAAAATGGTTTGAAGCCTAATACTGTATAGTGTGTCATTGTTTGCCAAAATTGAAAGGAAATGATCAAATGGGCACGCCATCTCTATTCAGCAGTTCTTCAATTATGGGTCTACTGGAAATGTCCTGCCTAGAAAGGTCTCAATTGTCAACAACTACCCTCTGATCAGGCCTAAACAATTTTCCTCATTCACTTCTACTAGAACAATACTTTGCAATGTCAAAAGTCAGGATGGTGTGCTCAATGCTTACCATTTCACGTCAAGCTTCAGAGAAATTCCTGGCACTCAGAGGAGGAGATGCTTCAAGCAGTGTCAAAACAGTGTGCAAGACTCTCCTCTGGAATGATGCCCAACAACAAGAGCACCATGCCCTGAATTGAGGATATGACCTCGATCTCCCATTTTGTGTTACAACAACAGTATATTAAAAGAAAAACAGAGATTCACGTGTTTTCTAAACCTCAGAAATAACAGAAGGAAAAACTCACCTTTGGATGGCTTCTGTGACTGCCAGCATAGAGGAGTGAACAAAACAGCAGGGTCAATGATTGTGCCTTGCATGACACAATCACCCAATTCCTTGCACCCATCTGCCATATCAACAGTCCAGTTGAGGTCTATGACATCAATCTTGATCAATGCCATTCTCTCGAGCAAACCACTGTTACCATTTGACATATAGAATCAGCTGCACCCCTCATTGGCATGCCTCATGTACCCTACTACTGACCAGTTGTTTGAAAGGAAAGCATGACAACAATGACACACCAAGCACCAGATCTACTGCACCCAATCCCTGTGTCCAGGGTTGTCTTTCCCCTCCACAATATGAGGTTGCGAAAGTCCATGGTGACCTGACAAACCCTGAACTACAGCTCCATTTCCAACCTGAATAACAACAGCACAGAATGAACATTGCTGAAGTTGCAGATCACAGAGCTTGAGATTCAGCCTGCTGAGAACTGTTTTCAGTTCTTGGAAACCAAGAATTTGCCAAACGCTTTTGCAATCACAAAACAGAATTAAAGATTCAAAAGTTGGGCATTGCATTTGCATCTTGGCTTAGAAATTCAGGATTTGAAATTTAGGGTTAAAAGGCTTTGTGAAGAATGACAAGAGGGTTTAGGGTTTAGGGTTTAGGGTTTAAGGAGAGGGAGGGAGAGAGAGAGAGATCTACCTGTGGGAAGCTCAGGAGATTCAGAACAACATCTTGGCAAGAAAGACAAGCTTCTTCTTCTTCCTGAATGTTGGGACATGTTGCATCAAAGAATCCTTCCTCCAAAACGAGCTTTACTGCAACCACTCCCTGCACAACTATTCCCCAAATTGAACAACAGAATCAACAAATCAGGTTCGATGAAGTTCATGAAGCTTTGTGCAAATAATGAAACAATCTCTAATATACCCTGAAAAAACAACTTCGCACATCATAGAATCACTCATCATCCAGACATGATCATCTGTCAGAGAAAGAAAAGCTTACCACATCTAGAACATTTGATAAAAACACAGCCCTGCAGCTGCCTGACCACAAGAGATGGAATGATAGAAATGACAATCCTCCTCGACAATTGTGATGCTCAAAATCCACAGCCACAGGAACAAAATGCCTCTGTGCATTAAATACATTATGAGATTATGCATAGAGTTGTTGCACTGACATCTGGTATTTGATGTATTTGCAAAACACCAGTGCAACAACTCCATGAGGAAGGTTTTAGCAAATCCTAAATTACAGGAGCTCTACAAAAATTCTAAGCCAAGCACAAGAAATCTACATCCTCAGGACACACAACCAAGAAGAAAAATCTAAGAGGATCTTTCCCAACTGAATTGATAACAATTTCTGCACTACCAGTGCAACTGCTGCTCTGTTTTGCTGGAAATGCACACACCACTTACACAAATCTACAATGGCTTCACAATGATGTGGTATGCTGTGTGTCAAAAAAGATTACGAGAGACACATATTGATGCTTGCAAAATCAATTGTAGTTCTAATCCCATTTTGCTGAATCAAACTGATCTCTTGAAAATAAGGATATCTGTGAAGCACAACTGTCACACTAGGGTCTGGCACCCATACACACACACACACACACACACACACACACACACACAGTGTCTACTATGGTCTGTTCCACGTTCAAGTGCAAACTGCTATCATCCACATACCATCAAGCAATAAACTCATGCGAGAGACAGATTTTTATCATCAACATCATGATTATGATCATTTATGTAGGTATGCATTTCCCCTTTCTTGTTGGCTTTGGTCTTCAAACCCAACACAACCACAGATGCCAGCCTCCCTGCTGATTGCAAATTTTAAGAAGCTACACTATCACCCTCATCATCCCATAACTCCTGGAGAGTGCGGTATGGACCTGTGGCTTCATTCACCATGAACTCAGCACAGGAGCCTCGCGCTTGTGGGATGGTAGAGATTTTCTGCCGATCCTCATCAGTTAGTTCCCAGTCAAAGATTTCCAAGTTTTCTGACATATGACTTTTGTTGAAGCTCTTGGGTACAGGAATGCACCCTGTCTCTATTATCCACCTCAATGCTATCTGCAAACATTGTGTACAACTTCTCTTTTTAGATGAATGAAGTTCACTTCTCATCACCAATGAGGATTTCAGAAGAAACTGAAAATTTTGGCATTTGGATATTATGTGGGCAGGAGGAGGAGGACCCATATGTACCTGTGCAGGACTCTTGGCATGTTGTTCCGCAATTGCAAGAATGATTGGGTCCTTCAGAACTGAAATTGTTTGATCAAAATACACTTCAGCTCCAGGTGCCGGTGAAGTGAGAGGAGAGTACGCAGTGATTTGAATGCCCTTACTCTTACAATACTCCCGAAGCAGTTTTTGCTGCCAACAAGCATGCATCTCCACCTGCTCCACCACAACCATGCCCACACCAAAAGATGTTTATTAGTGTAGATTGGCCCCCAAAAGGAATGAACCCAAGTGCTGATTCCCAAATGCATTCAGAAATTTTCAGTCATGAACTGAAGAAGAATCACCAAGCAATGATGGATTTGCCAGCAAAACTTGTAGCTGAAAAGTAGTTCAAATCTGTGTGCATTTGATATCTAGTGTTGTTGTTTGATCCAATTACCTGATTCACTGCTGGTGGGATTTTTGCATATGAAAGCAGGCTCTCCAATTTTTTTGAACTGAAATTACTTACACCAATCGATTTGATGAGTCCTTTCTCAACACAATGCTCTAATTCTGCCCATACGCCCTTGAGGTCAACATGTGGCAGAATCTGATCCTTAGAGGGCAAAGTCATGATCCAATCTTTTGCAGCAATGGGCCAGTGGATCAAGTACAAATCCACATAATCCAATTTCAATTTACTGCAAACATTCAAGCAGATCACAAACAGAAAAAATTCACAGATCAATGAGCAGCCAACCCTAATTTATTTCTGCAAAACATGTGTGAATGAATCAAAGGGGTGTTAAGTCCCCATTACCTATAATACAAAAAGGAGATGAGATTTGGTTCCAGATGCTGCAGAACTACCCAGCATATTTGTTTTCTAGGAATTGAACAATTCTTGGGAGGTTCATTGAAAACAAATTTCAGTTTACCGGAGACTGGTTTGAAGAGCAGGCAGAACAGCAGCAGGGTGATTGTCAGTAATCCACAGCTTGGTTGTCACAAAGATTTCTTCGCGTTTCACCAATCCAGTACTGAAAGCTTCCACCAAAGCATCACCTAGAGCTGCCTCTGTCCCATATAGCATTGCTGTATCAAAGTGCCTGTACCCTACCTGAGAATAGCATATGGCAGCTTGTGGATCAGCATCAGCTGCTGCTGCGCCTACCTTAGTAGTTCCCAATAATCAGTTACAATCCAACGTACAAACATCATAGAACAGAGGCTGGCTGCATTGGGTGAGGTTAGATCTTTCTTCTGCATATCAGAACCCATCTTGAGATTCTTCTGAGTTACAGTCTAGATGATCACGGGATGGGTTCGATCAAGAGATGGATGGATCTCACTCAAAAAGTAATTGCAACAGAATCCCAACAATCAGAACTGCATGATTGCAGAGCTCACGAGCAACATACAATGTAGCTGCTTGAGAAACTCTTCAAGTGAAAGGAAAAAACAAAGAAGGAACAACAAAGAGAAGGGAGGAGGATGGATTCAAGGGGGAAACCAAAAAACCCATTGCACCTGAATGGCAGTAAGGAGGGCATCCTTGACTTGCTGTTGAGATTCACTCAAAGCCACAGTACCCATGCCCAGTATAGGCAAAGAGGAACCACTATTGAGCTTCACAGATCTCACCATTGTTTCCAGCTTCTCCTTCTCCTTCTCCTTCTCCTCACCCCCACCCCCACACCACCACTTGTGAGTTGAGATTGTTGCAACAGCAAAGTATAACTCACCACAGAATCACAGATCAGGAAGCACCCAACACCCCAAAAAAATTATGAAAATAAAAAATCTCTCAAAGTCAAAGATCAATGATGGAGAAAAAATGTTGCACCACTATTACAACAAACTTCCAACCAGCTCGGAGTATTCCCAAAAATCATGAAAAAGCTCAGAACTAGAAGAGAAAGAAGGTATAGCACCTGATCAGACTGGTGATTGAAGGAAGAGTACTTCTTCACTCTTGTGCTTTGCTAGCTACATGGCTATGATTCTAGCTTCAAGCTTAAGTCTACACAGTTGGTGAAGGATCTCAGCCTTTTCTTTTTTTACTGACAAAGTTTGGCCAAAAAAAGAGAAATTACAAATTCCAAAATGAATCCATTTTGGAGGGATTCAATTGCCAGAAGTGAAGAAGAAGAAGAAGGAAAAATATATATATATATATATTGCCAGATTTCTATATTTGGTTTTCAGTGTCTATCCATAAATCTAGAAGGTTGATTAAAGATTTATATTTCCTATTTAGGTTATAGCCCAAATTTGGCTAAACCTTCCAGGTTGAATTGTCATTTTTTTCCACTTCTTCCTATGGATGATTGTCATTTAGGATACATTAAAAATTTCTTAAAAGAAAACACAAGTACTTATGATAGAATCACCCATCACTAAACACACATCTATGATTGATCATCTACCCATATCTTATTCATTTGTTGTCCATTTTGAGTATCTTCATGACTACACGTGTGCCAAGTGAAGGTGTACAATATCGAGCTTTGAACTCTATAAGCAAAGGGACTACGAAGAAGAAGCATGAATAATAAGATCAATTGTCCAAATCACAAAATGTTTGAAAAAAACCATTGAACCCCTCACTATTTTCAAATCCCATGTTTTCTTCATTTTTCGTTTGATTTAAACAATTTAAAAGATATTTTATTCATCAATTGAAGCTCTACAAAACCTCTTTGAACTCCAAAAGAAATAGAACAATCTTTAAGAATTTTAAGCTCCAAATCACAAATTGTTTTAATACACACATCCCTAAACATGAACCTCACTTACTTTGAGAACTTGTATTTTCCTCATTTTTTGTCTTTTTTAGTGATAGATTCATGGTTATGAATGCACCAAGTGAAGGTATAGATTAATATCTCTTTCAACTTTAGAATTGATGAAGGAATGTCCAAAGATTTCACACTTTCAAATACATTAAGTGTTCAATTTGAGACTAGATTTGTTGTGTGTATTGTTTGTTGGTTCTTCACTTCAAAAAGCCTACACATTGGTGCAAGTTTTTGAGGGCAAACTTTTGGTTCTTACATTAAGATGAATTTATGGGTGATGGGTGAAAATTAAAGTTGGATAATTTTTAGGAATCGAATAAGAATCAGCTCGATTTTCAAGTCGATTCCCATTTTGAATCTTGTCAATTATCATTTTCTCACACAACGGCTAAAAACTAAGTTTTCCAATTTCTCACTAAACTGAAAACCAACCAGATTCATTTTGTTAAACTTGATACTTGAGTAGGGTATTGGGTTTAAACCCAATCCCAATTTTCACTTTTGTACATAATAAAACAAAATTAAAAATACATGTTAGGTGTTAGGTGATTGTTTTTTTTTTCTTTTAATTGCAAGGAATGTAGGGTATACCATGAGTTTTCTAGATAAACCTTTTAAAAGTTAAGGTTTAATGTGGCTAGGGTTTCAAATTTCAGCCTCTCTCCCCTTCTTTCAACAAAGATAAAAGGGGTCCAAGTTCAAATTTGGCCCCATTTTGTGTATTGTGTGTTTTTTGTTTATAAATGAGAGTCTTTCACATTTTTAGACTATAGAAACTATTTTTTTCAATTGTGCATTGTGTTTTTTAGTTCTTTAATGCATTTTTTTAAAAAAAATTCTTTCTATTTTTTTCCTCATTTTTTATTTCTAATTTCCTTGTTCCTTGATGCCTATTTCTTGTTCATCACCTATTCCCATCACCTCCTTCCTCATGCTCATTCATCACTTGCCTACAAGCTCGCTTGTCGCTTATTTGTTTGTGCATCGCTTATTCCACGTTTGTTCACATGCACGCCACTTGTTTGTCGCTTCCTCACCTACGCATTCGTTGCCTACTTGCCTACACATTGCTTATTTATCACCTCCTTACTTGCGTGTCACCTCTCCATTTGCATGTCATTTTTTCGTTTATGTGTTCCATGTTCCTCATTTGCATGTCACATTCTCATCGTTTATGCATCGCTTATGCCTTGCCTGCTTGCCTATGTGTCACATGTTCACATACCCACCAAACATGTTGTTCCTTGCTTGTCACCTGTTACACAATACTGTTTTCTTTCTTTTACTTGCTTATATAAGTTTTAAAATAGGGAGCCCAACTTCCATTAAGATAATTTTTTTTAAAAAATTCTTTTGTAACTATTGTGTTTTTTTTCTTTTGAAATTATTTTTTTCCTTTTTAAAATTTTTAATTTTTTTTTTAAAATTTTTTTTTTTTTTTTTTTTTTTTTTTTTTTTTTTTTTTTTTTTTTTTTTTTTTTATTTTTTTTTT